>ERZ773267.1246-NODE-1246-length-14523-cov-4.130011_pt1 | contig 14523 bp, 15 predicted proteins | sample MGYA00511959_ERZ773267 | MGnify/ENA primary metagenome ERZ773267 (study PRJEB29015, sample SAMEA2738165) | human oral metagenome | biome: human oral; feature: human-associated habitat; material: saliva | place: China | collected 2240 ... | reverse complement strand
ATTCAGACCCATATTGCAAAAATCACTTTATTATTTTGACTTTTTTACGGCCCCTTTTTATATTTATTCCAAATTCTCTTTCAAACGCTCATAAGCAAAGCTTGGATTCAACGTCATGCTCCTGCCGCCTGACACCTCTATGGTAGTTGCGGTCATATAACTTGCGGCATCAGACGCCAAAAATACTATCGGCTTTGCTATTTCTTCCGGCTCAGCCATGCGTCTTAGTAAGGTTCCCATGGCATTTTTCTTTAGCTCCTCTTCCGGAATGGCGGCCTTTGCCAGTGGTGTTGCCGTAAAGCCCGGCATAATGCAACAGACGCGGACATTATGAGCACAATATTCTCCAGCAAAGGTATTGGTCAGGTTGTTGATGGCTGATTTCAAAGGACCATAGAGGGTACTTCTTCCCGCCGAGGAACAACGTGCAGCCAAGGAGCTCACATTCACGATGGCACCCCCGGTGTTTTTCATATAGCGAAAAGCAGCCTGACAGCCGTAAACCACAGACTTAAAGCAGGTATCTACCATGAGGTTAATCTCTTCCTCATCATATTCTTCCCCTTTTTTATATCCTGTCGTACCTACATTGTTCACCCAGACATCCAGTCTTCCAAAATGCTGGAAGACTTGCTCTGCAAAACGATAATTCTCCTCTCCCTTAGAGACATCCACTACTTCCGCATAAACCGGTCCAAACTTCTCAAGTGCTCCTTTTGCTTCTTCCAGCTCTTCCTTCTTTCTTGAGCAAATAGCAACTGAAGCTCCCTCTTTTAAAAAGGCCTCTGCCGTAGCATATCCGATTCCCTTACTGCCTCCGGTTACGACTGCCACCTTCCCTTTCAATCCCAAATCCATATTATCCTCCTTATCTCAATCCCCTTCCCCGCGAGGGTTGAATTTCCTTTGCATATCAGGATTTCCCTATTTCAGATTGCTTTAGGACAAGTCATTTCTTTCATTTTACCGTAATGGCACGAACTACCAAAAGGAAAAAGAAAAAACCTACAATTTAGCCGGATTATATCTCCTTGCTAAAGAGCTTTAGGGACTGATACAGTCTTGCAACAGGTAAGCCCATCACGTTGTAATAGTCTCCTACTATTCCCTTCACGAAACGGGAAAATGCCCCCTGTATGCCATACGCTCCCGCCTTATCCATGGAATCCCCGGACGCAATATACTCCCGAATTTCCCGCTCGGACATCTTCGCAATATACACTACCGTCTTTTCAGAAAAACCCATTTTCTTCTCTCCATACAGGAGACAAACCCCCGTATAAACTACGTGCTCCTTTCCAGAAAGGGCGGAAAGCATACGATAGGCTTCCTCCTCCGTCTTCGGCTTCCCGAGTATTTCTCCGGAAAATACCACGGTATCCGCTCCGATAATCAGCGTTCTATCATCAAAATGCTTTTGCACTTCTTCCGCCTTTAAAAAGGCCAAACGCTGTGTAAGGAGCGCCGGGTCCTTCTCCGTGCTGTTTTCATCCGCCTCACTCGCGTAAACGCTAGGGTTCAAGCCCAGAAGCTTTATCAACTCTATCCGCCTTGGAGAGCGACTGGCAAGCACAATTTTAGGGAATTTTTCTGAAACACTTCCCGTGTTCTGTAACTCCCCCCTGTTCATTTCTATTTCTCTCTTCTCTCTAAGCCTTTTTTCCAGACTGTCGAGTTCTTTTTTATCCATCATTTTTTGTCCTTTTTTCACGTTTTTTCATAAATGTCGCCTTGCATTTTCCTCTTCTTTGTACTATTGTGAAAGCAAATCGACTGATTCACATTACTAAAAGAAGCAAGATCAGTTTGGGACGGCAAAATTCACTTCATATTGCCATATTTTTAGGAGAAAGGGAATATAAATACTATGAAAATTGAAAATGTAAATAACGTTGAGGGCTTATTTAATCTATTAAACGGTTTAAAAGGTAAAGTAGAACTGATTTCCGAGGAAGGAGACCGCATTAACTTAAAGTCCAAGCTTTCTCAGATGCTTATGATGTCTCAAATGCTGGATAAGGCTTATATTAAAGAGCTTGAGTTAATCGTACACGAGCCGGAAGATATGAAAAAGGTTGTAGAGTTTATGATGGGTGACGCTCATAATTAAGCGTTAAGGAAATAAGACATGCAAGAATATACAGACGATAAATATTATGATTGCATCGTTGTTGGCGGCGGAGCTTCCGGGCTCGCCGCCATTTCTGCTATGGCGGACCTCGGCGTAACAAAAACGATTCTTCTGGAGAAAAACAACGAAGTCGGCGGTCAACTCTTAACGAATGCGGAACCGATTGTTCTTTCCGGAAAGACCTTTTCCGGAAAAGAACTTTTAGCACAGTTTTTAAGACTCATAGAAATCTATGAAATAAAGACTGCTCCGCATACTGCGCTTACATCGATTCAGATGAACAAGAACAGCGGAATGAAAGATGCCTATTTTACAATCTCGGTACAAAACTCCGAGAAAGAGCCGGAAGAGTTCTACTACTGCAACTATATCATTCTTGCAGTGTCGGACGATGCTCTTACAGCCTTTCGTGCCGATTCAGACAGTCTTTCCGATCCAAGGGTGAAAATCATCCCTAAAAAGAGCCCGGCTTCCATTGCATTAGAGTTTGGCGGGAAAGCCGGGAGAGACATGGGAGAGTTGCTCCTTCGAGAGAAAAAGAACTAAAATAAAAGGAAAAATGAAATCGGATAGCGCAGTTTACTTCTCTTCCTCTTTCGTCTTCATAGCAAGTTCCCAAAGTAAGCTCTTTCCTTGTGAAATCTGTAAATCCACACCGGTTTCGTTCGGCTCATCTTCCTCGAACTTGTAATCCTTTTCCGGAAGAATTGCATTTAGAATAATTCCCACTAAAGAACCGGTTGCAAGGCCTGAGAAAGCAATCTGCACTCCAAAGACGTTGAAAATCAATGCTCCTGCACCGGAATAGTTGATTCCTATAGAAAGAACCAGAATCATCGCTGCTACGATGATATTTCTGCTCTTCGAAAAATCCACCTTAGTCTCCACAACATTTCGTACTCCGACTGCGGAAATCATTCCGTAGAGCACTAAAGAAATACCGCCGATAATGGCGCTGGGCATGACTTCGATCACTGCGGAAAACTTCGGACAAAAGCTCAAGAACACAGCAAAAACCGCAGCCAAGCGGATAACTCTCGGATCATAGACCTTTGTAAGGCTTAAAACACCGGTATTTTCACCATAAGTTGTATTTGCCGGTGCACCGAAAAGAGAAGCCAAAGTCGTTGCCAATCCGTCACCGGTAAGAGTTCGGTGCAGACCCGGATCCTTCATATAGTTTATTCCCACAGTAGAGGAAATTGCGGAAATGTCCCCGATATGCTCCATCATGGTCGCAAAGGAGATGGGGATAATGGTAAAGCAACTGCTAAGCAATAGGGCAGGATCCAGATTTCCGCTTGTAAAGAGAGAAAATACCGTTCTGTTGTACTGTACCGGGAAACCGAACCAAGCCGCATTTTTCACAGGCTCAAAATTTATGAATCCCAAAACTGCCGCTAGCAGATAAGAAACCAAAACGCCAAGAAGGATGGGAATGATTTTCACCATGCCTCTTCCGAAAATATTGCAGACAATAACCACTACTATGGCGGTTAAAGCCAATGCCCAATTGCTGGAACAGTTTTCCACCGCAGACTTGGATAGGTTTAAACCGATTGCAATAATAATTGGGCCCGTTACTACCGGAGGGAAGAACTGCATAACTTTTTTTGCCCCGAATGCCTGAAAAGCAAAAGCCAGAATCAGGTACATCAACCCGGCAAGGGCGACACCGAAACAAGCATAAAGAAGTAATTCCGGCTCCTTATTCGGTGCAATACTCATATAGCCCGCAAGGAATGCAAAGGAAGAGCCGAGGAATGCAGGAACCTTCTTTTTCGAAATCAAGTGGAACAGAAGTGTTCCAAGCCCCGCAAAAAGCAGTGTAGCGGAGATAGGCAAGCCCGTAAGTAAAGGCACAAGTACCGTAGCACCGAACATCGCAAAGAGATGCTGGAATCCTAAAACAAAGAATCTCCACCCCCCCAAAGATCTTGCATCAAAAATAGCCTCTTCACCAAACTTTTTTATCGTCTTTACTTGCTCTTTCACGTCTTCCCCCTTCTCTTTAAAATACAATTCAATCCGCCTGCTTGTTCATCTTAAAAATTGCCGTTCCCTATCATACTCTCTTGGATTTTCTCTGTCAAAGACAAAAAGCAGGCCAATAGGCATCTAAAATCCGGGAAAATCACAGTTAAAAATCCTCCCAAACGTAGCTTCATCTCCCGCTAAAATACATCGAAATAGGCGAAAAACCGCCGAAAAATTACTAAAAAGTTTATAAAGCATTGCTTTTATCTTTGCTCTAATCATGATAAAATATGAACAAATTCTATTTCGAATTTTCAATAATCTTTTTTATAAGTAATTTGCACTAATCGAAAATAACTTTTATACTTCATTTTCCACAAAAAGACGAAAATGAAGTATATAATAACAAAATAATGCGCGGAGGTATGACATCATGGAAATTAGACAGCTGCATTCTTTTATAAAAATCGTTGAGTTGCAAAGCTTCTCCAAGGCAGCAGAAGCTCTGGGTTATACCCAAGCCGCTGTCACCATCCAGATTCGTCAATTGGAGCTGGAATTTAATACTCGCTTTTTTGATCGAGTAGGAAGACACGTGGAGTTAACCCCACCCGGAAAGAAGTTCCTTCTCTATGCCAATGAAATATTAAGGAAGGTAGATGATGTACATACCATTTTAGGCACCACGGTGGTACGTGATCATAAGTTGCGCATCGGTACCTTAGAGTCTCTTTTAAACTTTAAGCTACCTGAGGTTATAACTTATTTCTATCGTCATTATCCCTCCATCTCGTTAGAGATTAAATCCGGCACACCAAAGGAATTGAATGAGATGTTGGATCACAACCAGATTGACCTAGCATATTACATTGATCAGAAAGTTTACGGGCAAAACTGGGAAAAGACGCTGGAAGAACCGGAGTCCGTTATTTTCGTTGCCGCAAAAGATGCCGATTTGCCGGAGAAGAGCGAATACCTTCTTCCGGAGCTTTTGAATCTGCCCTTCTTCTTAACAGAGAAGGATTCCAACTATCGTTTTGCACTTGAACAGGAGTTGGCATCACAGCACCTTACCATTCGTCCATTTTTTGAAACCAGAAATACGGAAGTGATTATTGAACTGATTAAGGAAAATAAGGCAATTTCCTTCCTTCCTTACTATGCCGTACAAAAAGCCATTGAAGAGGGCTCTTTGCGCAAGCTGGAAGTGAAAGATTTTCAGCTTACCATGTATCGGCAACTTTTCTATCACAAGGACAAGTGGATGACGGAAGAGATGAAGAAATTTATCAGCTTAAGCGATGCATCAATGTTATAAAAGAATGAAAGAAAAACCCGGCTTGTGGACTTTCCACTAACCGGGTTTTTTTCTATTATTGGGCTTATAGAAGGCTTATAGAACAAAACGTGTTGCTATTTTTTCCTTGGATTAGGGCGCATCGCTTTTTCTCTCCGCTTCTACGAGCGCTTCAGTAAACGCATTGCATTTACAATACAAATCACGGTCACTCCCACATCGGCAAAAACAGCCGCCCACATATTGGCAAGGCCGAAAGCACTAAGCAGTAAAACTAGGATTTTTACACCAAGAGCAAAAGCTATATTCTGTGTAGCAATTCTCACCGTTCTTCTTCCTATGGAAATCACTCTTGGAATCTTAAGCAAATCATCATCCATAATAACAATATCCGCCGCTTCTATAGCGGCATCCGATCCCATACCGCCCATGGCAATCCCTACGTCCGAACGGGAAAGTACCGGCGCATCATTGATGCCGTCTCCCACAAAAGCAAGATAACTGCTTTGTTTTCCATCCTTTTTCAATCCCCTAAGCAGTTCCTCTACCTTTTCTACCTTATTCGCCGGAAGAAGTTCACTGTAAACCCTATCCACTCCCAGAATTTCACCTACTTCTTCCGCCACAGGGCGACTGTCTCCTGTGAGCATTACGATTTCCTTAACGCCTTCCTCCTTCATTTTCATAATGGCCTCATGGCTATTTTCTTTTGTGTTTTCTTTTATTTCATCCGCAATATAAATTTTTCCCAGATAAGAGGAATCTACCGCAACATGGCATACTGTAGCACAGTTTTGCTCTCCCGTCTGATAGGCAATGCCGAATTCCTCCATAAGCTTTTCATTTCCAACAAGAACTCTGCTGGACTGCACTCTTGCAATGAGCCCCTTACCGCTTCGATTTACAATTTCTTCCGGTGTAAGCAGCTCCTGATCACCAAACCACCTCTCCTTGTATGCCTGTAAAATGGATTGTGCAATCGGATGCGTGGATCCGTTCTCCACGATTGCTGCCGTATTCAGAAGCACATCCTCGGAAATCCCTTCCTCCGGACATAAGCTTTTTACCACAAAGTTTCCCTTGGTCAGTGTTCCCGTCTTATCCGTTACCAGAATAGACAGCTTGGAAACAAGCTCTAAATAGTTCGATCCCTTAACAAGAATTCCCTCCCGGGATGCTGCACCGATTCCGCCAAAGAAGGAAAGCGGAACAGAGATAACCAAGGCGCAGGGACAAGATACAACAAGGAAGGTACAGGCTCGATAAAGCCAGGTGATTGGCGGGTGCATCTTCCAAAATACCGGTGGAAAAACACCGATTACCACACCAAACAGCAATCCGAGATTCGGAATAATAGCAAGCGCCAGAGCGGCAAACACGACAATCGGTGTATATATCCGAGCAAATCGGGTAATAAAGTTCTCCGTCTTGGACTTCTTTTCCGAAGCCTCTTCAACAAGCTCAAGAATCTTCGATACGGTAGAGTCCTCAAAGCACTTTGTGGCCTCTACACGAAGAAGACCTTCTCCGTTAATACAACCGGAAATAATAGTATCTCCCGGAATAACGGATCGCGGTACGGACTCCCCTGTAAGGGCTGCCGTATTCACCATACTTTCTCCGCTCCGCACAATCCCGTCCACGGGTACCTTTTCTCCCGCTTTAATGAGAAGAATATCTCCGATTTTCACCTCATCCGGGTCAACCGTTTCTATGCTTCCATCTTCCCGTTCTACATTCGCATACTCCGGAACGATGTCCATCAGCTCTTTAATCGACGCACGACTCCGCCCGACTGCATAGCTTTGGAAGAGTTCTCCGACCTGGTAAAACACCATTACCGCAACAGCTTCCTCAAACTCTCCCGCAAAAAAAGCACCGACGGTGGCAACGGTCATCAGTAAAGCTTCATCAAAGGGACGGCGATTTTTAATCCCAAGAAAGCACTCTCGAACCACATCATATCCACTGATAAAATAGGGAATAAGATAGAGCGGAAGAAAGAGTAGCGGATGCTCATTGAAAATGGGAATCAGCTTCACTTTTTCCACCAGTATCAAAAGTAAAAAAAACGCCACTGATACCGCAACTCGATTTCTTTCTTTTTTTAACTTCTCCGACATCTTCTCTCCCCTTAATTCTTTCTACTCCAAAACAACCCCTTTATCTCATCGGCTTTTTGTCTGCATTTTTATCCGGCTCCATGTCTGATTTTTTTCCGGATTTTTGTCCGGCCTCTTTTCCTCATTCTATCTGCTAAAAAAGCTTCTTATTTTTCAAGCAGAGAGTCCTTTTTTATACTCCCATTACCTTAAAATCCGGCTCGATGGTTTTTCCGATACGGATTGCCTCTTTCAAGATTTCGTCAAAGCGTTCATCTTCTGCTTCCAAAGTAAACTTCTGCATCATAAAATTGACCTTTGCAGACTGCACTCCGTTAATCTTACTGATTGCATCCTGTACCTCTGCAGCGCAGTTTGCACAATCGATTTCACAATCATATTTCTTTTTCATTTTTATCCCCTCCTTATTTCTTCGACAAAAGTTTCGAAACTTATTCCTCTATGTGTTCTATCCCCATAGCGATGATTGTTTTGACATGATCATCCGCAAGAGCATAAACAATGCTTTTCCCCTCTCTTCTTCCCTGCACAAGCTTTGTCGTACGGAGTATCTTTAGTTGATGAGAGACTGCTGATTGGTTCATTTCCAGATCTTGGCAGATTTCCGTGACATTTTTCTCGCCCGAAAAGAGGTCATACAAAATCTTAATCCGGGTGGAATCTCCAAATACCTTGAACAGTTCGGAGAGGTCATAGAGCGTATCCTTTATTTTTTTTAGCTTTGTCTCCACATATCCCTCCTTTCCTTTTGGATTTTACATACCGAAGTTCTACATGCACTTGTTAAAAATGAAATCCTGCACGCTTAACGAGCTATACCCGCTAAGCGCAGGGGTTCTAAGGCTTCGCCCGCTCGGCTTATAAACAACAAATAGAATCAATACATGAATATATTATCATATATTGATTCTATGTCAATTCTTTTTTCTTTTATTTCGTTTTTTTAAAGGAGTAGGCAGATTGATAAACCTCTCTTCCTGCAAGAGATGACCGGCTTAGAAAATCTTCCCTTAGACAAATACATATTCCTCAAGTCGCCGAAAGGCCTCTTCCACCCTGCTTTTCGGAAGCGCAAGATTCATGCGAAGATGCGTCATTCCGTGGAACATCTTTCCGTCCTGCACGGCGACTCCAACCTCCCAGCATCTCTTCTCCAGCTCCTCTAAGGAAAGCTTATGACTCTCCAAATATTTACCGCAGTCAAGGAAGAGCATATAGGTTCCCTGCGACTTCATTACGGAAATCCCCGGGAGATTCTCCTCTATAAAAGCACAGGCAAAGTCCCTGTTTTCGGAAAGAACGGAAAGAAGTTCCTTAAGCCATCTCCTTCCCTCCTCGGAATACGCTCCGATAAGAGCATGCATGGAAAGCACATTCATGGAATTATAGTGGCTTAAGGAAGTCTCCTTTTCCATTCTATCCTGCAAGGTCTTGTTGTAGCAAATGTGGTACGCCCCGACGAGACCTGCCAGATTAAAGGTCTTGGACGGCGCATATAAAGCAATAGTGTGCATTTTAGCATAGTCGCTCACAGACTGCGTCGGGATATGATGAAAGCCCGGCATAATGATATCCGACCAGATTTCATCGGAAATGACCTGCACATCATACTTTTCATAAAGCGCCATAGCTTTCTTAAGCTCGGAACTTTCCCACACTCTCCCCGAGGGATTATGAGGAGAGCAGAAAATAGAAGCATGGATTTTTTCCTCCCTTAGCTTCCTTTCCATATCCTCAAAGTCTATCCTCCAAATCCCCTCTTCATCACGATACAAGGGACTGGAAACGATGGTATAGCCGTTATTGATAAGGCTTCTTGTAAATCCGACATAGGTCGGGGAATGCAGAAGAACCTTATCCCCTTTAGAGCAGAAGATACTTAGCGCGGAAAGAAGACCCCCGAGAACTCCATTTTCGTAGGAAATGTTTTCCGGAAGGAGGCTCTCTACCCCGTTCTCGGTTTTCTGCCAGTCTATAATCCCCTCATAATACGCTTTACTCGGCTGAAAATAACCGAAGCAGGGATGCTCGATTCTCTCCGCCATAGCCTTTAGAATGCAGGGTGCCGTAGGAAAGTTCATATCCGCAACCCACATCGGAATCGCATCAAAACCTTCTTTCGGTGCTTTGGGTGCAGCCGGCAGCTTCCCGATTCCGTCAATCGCTGTCGCATCTTTCCCGTGTCGATCGATAATGCTTGTAAAATCAAATTGCATCGTTTGCTCCTTTCTCTTTTTTCTCTCTTCTTTTCTCTCTTCTTTTCTTTCTTCTTTTTTCTTTCTTCTTTTTTCTTTCTCTTTTCTTTTCTGTCTCTTTTTTTCTTCTCTAGCTTTAGCTCTTCTCTCTTTGCTTTTTCCTTTTTTCTTTTCCACTTATTTCTATCAAAAAAGCTTTCTTCTTATTATACCTAAAAAATCCTCTTGCAGAATAAAATCTCCTCCCTTTCTTTCGTACTTTTAGTAGCGAACGATATTGTAGAAAGGTCATTCCCCTCCCCCCTTTATATTTTTCTCTCTCCCGCCGATAGGAAAGGCATGGGGAGGCTCTTCTCTTACCCTTCCCTTTTCGATGCGGAAATAGGGAGGAATAGAATGAAAAAGAATATAAGGAAAAAAACAAGGCTTTTCCGTGCGCCGATGAGTCTTATCCATAGCTTAGGAAACTCACTCCGTGTCTTACTGGGCTCACTCCGTGCCTTTCCGGGCTCACTCTGTCTCTTACCGAGCTTGCTCTGTGCCTTCATGAGCTTCGTCTTTCTTCTTTCCGGTACTGCACAGGCAGACTGGGTAAAGGGAGAAAGTAAAAATGCATGGTGGTTTGATTTTGGAAATGGAGATTATTTCAAGTCCTCTTGGCAATGGATTGACGGCAATCAGGATGGCATTGCGGAATGTTACTGTTTTGATGAAAACGGTTGGATGTATGAAAATACCATTACCCCTGACGGATATACTGTAAATGAAAATGGGGTTTGGACAGTTAGCAATATTGTTCAAACTAAAACTTCAGATTTGATTCCCAAGAATAATACGAATAACAGTGTTAACACCGTAAGCAATAATTTCACAGAAACAAAAAACAATAATCTTAGCGAAACAAGAAATAATGAAGAAAATCAAGGTAATGAAGATTTTAATGAAAGACGAGATGAATATCGTGCAGATCTTTTAAGAAGAGTGAACAAATACAGAGATAGGCAAGGTTTGAACACTTTAGAAGAAAACGACTATTTAAACGAAATGGCACAGACTAGGGCTGAAGAAATAAGTATACGGTTTTCTCATATTAGACCAGATGGTGAATTAGCTATGAGATATGGTGTGAATGGCGAAATTATAGTTGATACTGTCAAAACTCCAAGAGAGGCTTTTCTTGCTTGGAAAGGTAGTAAACAACATAATAAATTAATGCTAGATAGAGAATTCTTGACGTTCGGTTCTGGATATTATGTTGATGGGAATGGCAAGTCTTATTGGGTTATTCTGTTTAGTGACGATAGAAATCCATATTGAAAATAATCCACAAAAAAAGAGAGGAATTCCTCTCTTTTCTTTTTACATCTCAATATGGTCTACATCGTAATCCTTTATTTTATTTACAATATCAGAATGATTTACGGAACTAATGATGATGTTATCATACTGTTCTTGTATATCTTGATCCGTAACATCAATAATTAAGAAGCCAGAACCAGAAAACAAATTAACGAGATCCGTCATAAGAACAATGGCTAATATCTTTTCCCCAGCAGATAAAGAAGTATAGGGTAAAAATGGTTTTAATTCTCCAAGTTGAAATAACATCGTGAGTCCATCCTTTACCAACAATTTCACCTTCATCCCAGTTTTTAACACGGTTGCCCTTTCGTTACATACATCTTCAATTGGTTACTTTTTGAATGGTGATTTATCTGTTGTACAACAAATCTTATCGTGCCTTAAAACCATATCCGAATATGGAGTATAGGAGTTTATTTCCTACTCTGCTATACTAAGAGAACTTCAACTTCGTTATTTTCTTTTTTATTTTAAATCCTATTTATTATCAGACTTTCTACTAGCTACTTTACTCTACTTTCACTTCTTCTTATTATCTTCTCTTTATCTTTTCCTTATCTTTAATTATTCTTTTTGCTTTTAGTTTTTATTTCTATGTAATTCTTATTCTACTATTTCTATTTTCTATCGAAAGGAGGCATTCTATGCCTAAGCCTAAGGCTTATTCTAAGACTTCTAAAAATCTAAGTGAAAAACAAAAATTCTTATCCGAACTGATTCTCATGGATGATATCTTTATCCGCATTGTTTTAAAAGATGTAAAATGTACCGAATTTATTCTACAAACCATTTTACAGAAACCGGACTTAAAGGTTAAAACGCAAAGTATTCAAAGTGATTTAAAAAATCTGCAGGGACGCTCTCTTATTTTGGATTGTCTTTGCAGTGATACAAAAGGCACAGTATACAATATAGAGGTTCAAAACGATTCGCATGGAGCAAGTCCAAAGCGTGCTCGCTATCATTCCGGACTCATTGATATGCATATCTTGAAAAAAGGAAAAAGTTTTGAAAATTTACCGGAAAGCTATGTTATATTTATCTGTGCAAAGGACATTTTAAAAGAGAACAAACAGATTTATCACATTTCCAGAATAATACAGGAATCCGGCAAGAAGTTTCCGGATCAGGCGGAAATCATTTACCTAAATACAAGTAAAGACAGCGAGAATGAATTGGGAAAGCTGATAGAGGATTTCTACACCAAAGATCCAAAGAAGATGCATTCCAGGGTTCTTGCCAAAAGAGTCACCGATCTAAAAGAAAATAAAAATATAGAGAAGGGAGAGCGTGACGCCATGACAACATATTACGATCGATTAAAAAAACAATGGGAGAAAGAGGGAATGGTAAAGGGCAAGGAAGAAAGCGAAAGCAAGATGGCTAAGCTGATGGGTTTACTCGTAAGAGAAGGAAGAATTGCGGACATTGAAAAAGCCTCCGAGAGCCCGGACTACAGAAAGGCTCTGCTCCAAGAGTTTCAATTGTCGTAGGATTTTTTCCTACTAAAAACAAGCAGAACCAAGCTTAACGATAGAAAATTTTCATATAAAAAGGGGCTTTGAAAAATATTATGATTTTTCAAAGTCCCTTTTTTATAAACCTAAGCAGTTTAGCACTGAAAGCGCCGTCCCCCTACTTCTCCGCAAGTATAAATTGAAAATAGCGTAAGCAGGCATAGATTGTAAACACTGCAGCAATGATTGTTTCCACCAAAACTACCGGTTGCAGGAAAGCTACGTTCATTCCCATTTTGCTTAGTACCATGAAGCACTGCTTTGTCGCAATCGCAGAGATTACGAAGGGGAAGGTGAAAGCCGCATAGCTCGGATAGAAGGGGAAGCGCAGAAACTGTACGCTCTTAAAGAGGGCAAAAAGGTAAATCACGGAAGTTGCCACCAGTAAGAACAGGACAAAGCTCTTATTCTTCTCCGGAAAAGCCTGAATATAGCCTGCCGTGCAGAGTGCCATCGGTGCGGCATAAATCATCATTAAGGGCTTTGCGGGATCCGGCACGGGAAGCTTCATATAGCGCTTCGTAACTACGCAAAGTAAAATCAGTAAAGCGACGAAACCGAAATAAAAAGCAGCCTGCCCGTAAGCGAATGTCTTATATGCCGGTGTGGTCAGAGATGCCACAACAATCCCGACATAAACGATATACCATACGGTATGCACATTTTTCTCTTCGAAATGAAGGATATACGTCTTCGTAAAGTAGAGAATCAACACAATGTGGATTGCATTCGCAAAAACCCAAAGCGGGAAAGAGATTCCCGGAATAAAGGGCTTCACATATACGGAAAACAGCATGAGCGCCATGGGAAAGGTTGCAAAAACACCCGCCCCGATGGGGGTAGAAAGTTCTTCCTTTACCGCATTCGGGAATAGAACGAGCTTCAAGAGAAGGAGGATAAGAATGACAAAGGCAATGCAGCCGAAAATGTAACGGATACCCTCTCCATAACTTTGTAACAAATTACCAAGTGCTGCCATACCGAGCATCACACCCGAGAAGGCAAAGGGGATTTTTTTTATTTTTTCCATTAATAACAGCTCCTTATACTGCTTTTACTTCGTGTACAGGGGGAAGAAAGGGTGCTTCCAAGCCTTGAATCGGTTCTGCATCCACATTTTTAACGCCCAACTCTCTGCAAAGAATCTCGGCAACCTTTCCTGCGCAAAGGCCGGTAAAGGTGATACACTGCTTCTTGTGCTCACCTTCCGCCATTTCAAAGCCTCTGGTAAGGACACGGCAGCAAGCGGCATGCTTTGCATTTGCCTCTCTGAACCAGTCGTGAAGTTCCTTGGAAAGTGCCATAAGAGCATTCACCTTCGGGTCCTTCGGGCCGTCCGGTGTCGTTCTTCCGAAGAACATACCGAGGGCAAGGATTCCTCCGTTCAATGCACCGCACATACAGCCGGAACGGCCTGCTCCGATAGACATTCCGGAAGACATCGCAATAACGGACTCGGGTACATCCGCCTGAAAAGCATCCCGAATGGCTTTCATCACTGCCTCACAGCAGAAAAATCCGCCGGCATAAAGCTCTTCCGCATTCTTTAAAACAGCATGAGGGCTCACCTCTTTTGCATGATACGTAATAATAGACTCCATCATAAGTGCTCCTTTCGTACTCTCTTATTTCCTGACCAAATAAGAAAAAATTGATAAAAGTAAAACGACCAACGTTCCTCATTATATCGGCTTTCTTAAAATCATTCCAATTGGGGATTCAAATAATTGACTTTATTTATTTAATCTCTTTATAATAGTTAAAATTTATAATCATTTTCTCTTTAAAAAATATTGGTATTTTATCCTTAGAATTAGAAACAAAAGCTTTTCATTCATGCTTTTCTTATTTTTACGCAGCAAAAAGCCCGGCGTTTCCGTCGGGCTTTCTGCTGTATAGAGTAGTAAGGGTCGATTAAACC
>ERZ773267.1242-NODE-1242-length-14546-cov-3.317507_pt1 | contig 14546 bp, 10 predicted proteins | sample MGYA00511959_ERZ773267 | MGnify/ENA primary metagenome ERZ773267 (study PRJEB29015, sample SAMEA2738165) | human oral metagenome | biome: human oral; feature: human-associated habitat; material: saliva | place: China | collected 2240 ... | reverse complement strand
AAATCCTGCAAGTCCTTTCCAGACAAAAAGAAATCACCAGAAAGGAAGTGCAAGAGCTATTGGAAGTCAGCCAGTCTACTGCGGGCCGCATTCTAAAAACCATGGTGGATCGGGGGCAGATCATAAAACTGGGCGGAAGCCTTACCACACGCTACAGAGCAGTGCTGTAATGTACTTTTGAGGCTATTTGTACTACTGCCAAAGCTTATTTTATCTATAGCAAGCACTAAAGGCGGGACGCATTTCTTCTATAAGCCGGCGGGACAATCCTAAAGCTGTAGCTCGTTTCTCCCAGTTTTCTTTTACAATGGTCAGAATATCTTTTGCGTAGGTCGTTGCATCCGTCTCGGAAATTCCGAATCGGACAGACGCCTCTATAGCAAGGTCAATGTTGATACTATTATCCTCTTCATCAACATTTAAGGATAATTCATCGCCATAGGGAATCGGATTTACATCGTAAAGAGGCGAGAGTTCCCAGCCATTTTCTGTGAAAATGAAAGCATGATTTCGTAGATGATCATCCGTGTTACTAACAGCCATATTAAAAACAATACGTTTCCAAAGTTCAATCAAATCCCGCTTAGGTTGTGCTCCATAGGATTTTATAAAAGCCGCTATATCCAGATAACTTGTCCCTTCTGCCGCAGAAGCTCCATCTGTTTTTCCAAGCAACGTCATGGCAGAAGCAAAGTGTACCCGCTTGTTTAAAATACGATCAAAACGTTTAACCAGATAGGTGCTTCCGAGATTGGAAAATTTTTCAAGTTTTGCCTCCGGAACGTGTAGGCCGCAGATCTCTGCCAAATCATGTGTTACCATTTCCCATGCTCCGCTATCATTTTCATCATTCTTGGAAGGGAATTTTGCAATCCAAAGCTGTTCTTTCGGATCTATTACAGTAGCTTTTGGTCTGGCACCGCCAAGAGATGAGCCCGGTCTTATTAATTGGTTTAACCATTTTTCAGATAAAGCAGTATCCTCATTTTCAAAATTTCTGGAGGCTTCCTCTAAAGTCCGAAGACTTGCCCAAGGCGGCGCAGCTGTTTCTTTATCATCTGAAAGGAAGGCTCCATTAGGCTCTGTTTTAAATCGAATGCCCCCCAGCCTCGTTTCATCATATACCCCCAGTAGATAATCACTGTCATAGAGTTTGGCCGGTTTACGACCTTCCTTCCCTGCCAAAATTCTTTCGCGTTTATTCATAAGAACACGCCCCCAACGATCGGGAGAAGAATCTGAAAACAGTCCAAAGATTGCTTTACCGAAGGGATATTGTCTTCCGGAATACGGCATAAGTTCAGGATCCAATGTGATTTTTAGCGATGTCTTTTTGAGCCACTCTCTATCGAATTCAAAAGAATAGGATTCTTCGCCCTTTAAGCTATTAACATAGAGGATTCCCATTAGTGTTGGATTCTGCATGCTAAAGTCATCGTAGACGAAAATTGTCTTTTCTTTAGATACCACTATTTATTCCTCCTTGGTGCACGCTTTCTTGTTATCAGATTCAAATCTTGAATTTGCCTACCAAGCGCATCATCCTTTGCAAGTAGTAGAAGATCTTTATCAAGATTGTTTAGAGCATGCAAAACTGCCGCATAGATTCCCATTGCTACGGATGGGTCGCCTTTTTCAACCTTCCACAAAGATGCCCGACTGATTCCGGCACGTTCTGCAGTCAGCCCTGAAGATAGGCACCGTCTGAGTCTGGCCAGCTTAATCTGCTCACCCATGGTTTTTAGTATTTCTTCCGTTCCCGGAAGTATGTTATATGCCGCTTTCTTCATACTATTCACCACTTATTAATGTTTTCTATTATAAACAATATATCATGTTTTATTAATATTAGTATACATAAACAAACAGCAAGCGCAAGCTTTTGTTCAACCACTTCCCTTGCACTGTGCATTCTATAATCCACTCACGTTCTTCGGATTACTTTTTAAACAAGATACCGGGCGCTTTGCGAGTGATGTTCGTTAAAAACAAAATATCTCATGCTTGTCTACACCACTTATTCAGAATAAAAAAACAGCAATGACGTTTCCATCATTACTGCCCAAAAATGTTCTCAGCGGGAATCGAACCCACAACTAGTGCTTAGGAGGCGCTTGTTATATCCATTTAACTATGAGAACGCGACTTCTCTTTTATTCTAGCATAGGATGGGAATCTGTCAATTCCAAAAAGAGCTACTGCATGCACGCTACAAAACAAGATATCGCACGGAACGCGAGTCATGAAGAAAAAGTCCCTCCTAAGAAGGAGGCAACTCTTCCCCTATTTCCCGTAAAAACAGTTCAGTTTTCGCTCCTTAAGAATGGAAAAGGCCTTTAGGATTCTTTCTTTCCCATGGCGATATTCATAGAGTCTTTCCAGCTCTTCTTCGTCCATTTCCTCGATTCGATTCACAGAGTGAAGCATCGTTTCATAATGGAGCCTGCGATAAGGTGCCTTCAGAAGTTCCGTCTTAGCCGTATAGAGAGTCCCGCCTAAAAAGAGAAGAGTGATTCCTATGGAAATGATTCGAGGCAGGGCCCGCTTCGCCCCACCTTTTTCTCCTGCTTTCTCATCTTTCTCCCTATCCTCCGGCTTCCTCTTCACTCCCCTCTTCTTCTCTATATTCCCTTCAAGCTTTACTCTCTCTCTGCCTTTTTCCACTCCCGCCTCCTGTCGTCCTGTATTCAGATACAAAAGAAGGAAAGCCCCGAGTAAGGCACTCTGGTACTGGAGCGCATAACGGCTCTGCACGGCATATTCCGGACGAAGGAAAATGTACCGGGACAAAAAAACCAGAGCAAAACTAAGGAGACCATGGAGAAGAAGGAGCGCCGGAAAAAGACCTGTCAGACTCTTGTCCTTCTCTTTTCCCGGAATACAGTCGTCGTTCGAATCCTTTTCTCCAAAAAATAAATCCTTCAAGAAGAAAAGCGCCATAAGGAGGAAAAAGAGAAGAATCAAGCCACCGAGCAGAAAGAGTTGCTTTCCCTGTACTGCCCCGCTCGATAGCCACTCCTCCAAGTTTTCTCCGGAAAAAAGCAGGGAAGAAAAGCCGAAGCCGAAAAACTTCAGTACAAAGGTCATTTTCGTGAGCAAGACTTCCTTCAGAGAAATGCTTTTCGCCCCGGCGTATTCATAGACCGCATAATGATTACTGAGAAAATAGAGGAAGGTCGAAACAAAGCTCGAAAGAAGCAAAATAAGGCTCCCTCTTTTGTCCCGGATTTTACCGGCTAAGAACAAAAAGAAAAGAGAGAGAATAGTCGCACCATAAACCGCGATAGCATAAGGCCCTCCCGTAAGAAGGAAGAGGAAGGGAAAAACGGAGAGCGACAAAAGGGAACTGCCCTTTCCGACTCTTTCGGAAAGGAGATAGAAGAAGAGATAAAAAAGCGCAAAAGAAAGAAAATGCGCATATCCCGAACCGTTCAAGAGCATTTCCCACTTATTTAAGCTGTAGAAAATGAGTAAAATCGCAACACTGAAAAAACCGCCTATTCTTCGCTTTGCCATAAAGAGAAGGAGCGGAATACTCGTAAGAAACAGACCGAAAAGCCCAAGGAAGCGGTCAAAAGTAATGGAATAATGGAAAAAAGCGATATTGATTTCCCGAAAAAGGAAGCTCACGGGTATTCTCGTCAAGATGTCCTTCGTCAGTAAGTCATGGAAAGAGAAAGGCTCGCCCAAATACGAATTCGTCAGGCGGATATAGTCGGAATAGACGATATCCGCGCTGGCGGACAGGATATAAAAGCCGAGAAATACCGTGCAAAGAATCGAAACAAAGAAAAGGAACGAAGTGCGGAACTTTTCTTTACTCATGGAAAACCTCCCCCGTAATATCCCTGTAAGCTCTTTGTTCCGGCACTTCCTCGAGAACCAGACTGTTCTTCCGGTTTGCGTCCTTCGGAAGCCTTGTCAGATCCTGTATGAAATGAATCTTCGTGCCGTGGCCGCTGAAATCCTCATCAAAAACCTGAAAGAAAGTATCTCCGTAGAACTTACTCATCTTGTATTTGTTTTCCAAAATATAAACCTGCTTCCCTAGAACGCCCCCTCTGCCATATTTCTCAATCGTTTGCTCGGCAAGAGAATTCATGCGGTCCTGGTCTTCCCAGAAATAAATCTGCGGAAAATAGGAACGGTAGTAACGCTCCACCGGAAGGCGCAGACAAATAAAGGCCAAGCAGAAAATCGTTCCGAGCGGCAGCCTGCTCACGCCCAGCAAATACGAAAAATAGAGGAGAGAAGCCGCAAAACTCACATAAACCCAGCGCATTTCCACGCGAATCGTCACGGAAGAAGAACCGATACATAGCGCAATAAAAAGCAAAAAGAGAATATTGTTTCCAATAAAGCTGCGAAGGCGGGCGAGCTTTTCACGCTTTTGGTCTTTTCTTAAGTTATTTACCGAGTCACTTACCGAATTGTTTACTAAATCTTTTGTAGCTTTCTTTCCCGTGCTGTTTTCTGTGCTGTTTTCTATACTATTTTCTATGTTGCTTCCACTGCCGCTTTCCATGCTGCTTCCTGCATTTCTTCCTGCGCTTTTCTCCGTCTTAAAAATGCGGATGAGCGCAAAAATCAGGCAGAGCAGTACCGTGAAAGCCAGTACGGCAATCGATGCATAGACCAGTTTTCGCATATCCGGACTGACCTTCTCCCAAGGGATTCCGTTCAGGTGCTCCGGTCCCTTCTGAAAACCGAAGATATAGTAAACTTCAGCGAAGGCATTCTGTAAGGCTTCTCCCAGTTTAAAGCTCTCCGAAACTTCCGTTCCGCCCGTCCCCTTAGGAACAAAAGAGCCGATCGCAAACTTACGGATAGCATAAAAAAGAAAAGCTTGAGCAAGAGGGAGGATATAAGGAAGATGCGAAGTAAAGAAATGTCCTTGATGTCCCTCATTTTTTCCTCCTGTCAAAATCTTCGCTTTCCCTGCTCTTCCTCTGAAAAGCAGCGGCACATAGAATAAGGGTAAGAGCGCAATATAGCGCTCATGCGTAAATACAAGTAAAAAGAAAAAGAGATGGGAAAGCGCAAGATTTCGCAGAAAATGCTTTTCATCATTTAACTCTTGATACAGGAAATAAAGAGTAATCAGCGAAAAGCCCAGTGCCAGGGTCTCGAGTATCCCGAGTGCCTGCGCAATCTGATAATACGCAAAATGAGCAGACAGAAAAATAAGGCTTAAAGAAAGAGAGACAATTTTCTTTCCCTTTGAAACCACCCAGGAAAAATAGCAAAGGAAACAAGCCAAAAGGCCATTTAATACCACATTGAAATACCAGTAGCGGTTGGGATCGTTCCCCACAAAGACCATTTCGATATAGCTAAGAGCCCAGTAAACCGGACGAAATCGCACCGCCTCTCCTATCGGAAAGCTGAAGGTCAAGAAATCCTGCTCCCGAAAGAAAGAAAAGAGATACAGGTCATCCATATATAAGGCTTTAATATGGATATGCCTGTTTACATAAAAGGCAAAAAGCATTAACAGGCAAAAGCTGCACAGGAAGAAAAGCAATCTAAATATCTTTCCCTGTCTTTTCTGTCTTTTCTGTCTTTTCTCTCTTTTCTCCTCCACTTGCAAACTATTTTTTTTCTCTACATAATCTTCATCCTGCAAGCTTTGCTTCTTCACGCTATCTTGACCCTTTAAGCGGTCTTCTGCTTGCAAACTGTTTTGTTCTCTCACACTACTCATTTCACCCTCATGCGCTTCCATTATTTTGTATCTAATTCCCGTTCTATCCAAGCCCACACCCTCTTCGCATTCTCCTCTTCGTCTTTCGTAAGCGTAGGATACGGCTCTTCTCTCCACGCATATTCTAAGCGAGACTGATTCACTTTCACAAGAAGGTATTTCGGAAAACTATCTTGCGTTTTCGTTAAATTCTTGAAATCTTTCTCTCCTCCCTCTTGTCTTCCTAAAAGCCATGCTAAGTCAAAGTCATCCACGCTCATAATTGCAGAAGACTCTGTGGAAAATTCAGGCTCTATCAGGATTCCGAGCTCTGCCATCTGCCCGAGCATTTTCTTTGTTCTCTTTTCTCTTTCTTCTTCTAAAAAGGGTTTCTCTATGTAAATGTAATCCGTTTTTGCCCATTTTAAAAACCACGCAAAGTAAAGCGGATCATTATGGAGGCCCGGGCTTCCTCCGGATCCCTCCACATCGGTAATACTTTCCACAATACAGGGAATCTGATAGCATTCCGGTGTTTCTGCAACAGCGAGAACATGATTGTTCGGATTCTCTGCCATTTTCAGAAAAAGAGGAAGACTTCCCCGTTTTGCCTGCTTATCCTTTTCCACAGCAAAATGGTCATAATAGCCCTTATTCACAAAATCAATCGGTGTAAAACCGACTGCTCCCGCCCAAGAGGTTACAAGTGTAATCAATATTGAAACGAGATAGGTTAATGAGAAAAGCCTCTTTATCCACTTATTTGTCCCTAAAGAGCTCTGCTTTTCACTCCATAAAGGAGAAGAAGCCGCCAGTAAAAGCGCAAGACACTCCCACAAAATATAGTAATTTCCGTCAATCTGCCAAAGCATAGAAAAGCTTAAGAGAGAGAAAAAACTGATTAAGAGAAAAACAATCCGTAAATATGAGTAATTCTGTCCTTCATCTTCCAACCCCTCGATACCTTTCATTGCAGATTTTTTCCCCTTTGGGAAGACAACACAAATGGCATTCTTAAATGCCAAGAAAAGAACTGCCGGAAATATCACCCCACTCCATGCAATGCTGACATGTTCCATATCCTCACCCACAGGATAAAAAAGGAAAAAAAAGACTCTCTTCACAACAGAAAGAACAACCTCAAAAGCAGGTTTTTCTCCGCTATAATCCACATGAGCATCCAGATTAAAGGGCCACTTTACGGAAAAGCCCATTGCCTTAAAGATTCCCGTAAAAGTAGTAGAAAAGGGTAAACCGGTAATCAGGAAGGTACGAAGTGTAACTAGGAACGTAAAAAAAAGCGAAACCAGTAACAGGACAGTAGATCCCTCCTGCCGAGTTCCTAAAATACAAAATTGTCTGATTCTCTTTTCCTTTTTGGGATGTCTTACTTCTTTGGCACTTACTTCTTTAACTCTTACTTCTTCAGTTCTCTCCCCTTCCGAAGTCATTTCCTTAAAGAAAAACTCCCTGATTGTTCCCTTAAGAAGGCTATCTAGAAATAGTCCGACTAAAATCAGAGTACTAAAGACTACTGCTGTCGGCTTAAAGCTATAACTGAGAATCAGCATGGAAACGCTGTTTTTTCGTTCTCCCTTCGCATAAAAATATAGACTTAAGACTTGCAAAAGCAAGGTAATATTATCCGTTTTTGCAGTAATCGACATATTTCCGATTGAGGAAAAAAAGAAAAACAAAAGAAGTATCGGCATCCCGCTTTTGAGATGAATTCTTCTTGATAGTAAAAACAAGACCAAAGCAATCGCCAGATAAGTCCAGATCTGAAAAGCAAGAAGAAAACCATATCCCGGTAAAACAGTGAGAGGCGCGGTAAGAAGCTCCAGTCCCTTTGGATAGCTGTATACGGCATTGAGTAAACCGTGCGAACTGAAAAAGCCTTTCAGGAATGAAAGGATTCCTTCACTCAATGATTGCCCTCCGGTAAATACAGCATCCGGAAAAGAAAAAAGAGTATATTCCCCCCTTAGACCATAGCGAAGCGAGTCATAGTCCAAGGCAATATTGCTGCGATTCATCTGGATAAAAAGAAATGGAAGGATGAGAAAAGCCTCTATCTTATAGGGTAATGAAGCAAGCAGTTCCTTCATTTTCTTTGGAAAATAGCTTAGCTTTCCGGAAAGAAGCAAGCCGAAAACCGATGCCAATAAACAAAAATATAGGAGAGAAATACCAAAAGGAAGAAGGAATCTATGCAGGTATGCAGAAAGAATCAAGGGAAAAGAAAGGCAAAGCAGATAATTCTTTTTGCTTGTAAAAATCCGCTTATGAAATAGAAAAACCACAAAAATATAGAGGAAAAGCATTCCCACTTCGCCTAAGGCGAGAAGGCTTTTCTTTTCCATCAGTCTTTCCAGATTTCCGCTATTGATAAAAAAGAAAAAAGCAAAAAAAAGAGAACAGCAAAACAAGAAGAGAAAAATTGATTTTTCTCTTCTTGCGCTCTTTTCGCCGCTAGCTCTAGTAAGTCTCCCTTCCATACTGCCATTCCTCGCTAGGTTAGTTCGCTAGTCTTTATTCTAATGAGCGCCATCCGGCAAAACACAAGACAGCTCATTTTATTTCAAAACAAAGCCGTATTTTACAGGATCTTCCTCATCAATCACAAAGTGATTAAATCCGGTAATATAAGCTGAACCTGTAATCTGCGGAATCACGGCATCATAGTCTCCCACCTTGGTCGTACCAAGAATCTCTCCCTCAAAAATAGTGCCGAGGATGGACTCATAATAGAACTTCTCTCCAACCTTCAGTTCTCCCTTGGCAAATAAGGTTGCCATCTTTGCGCAGGTTCCGGTTCCGCAGGGAGAACGGTCTACCTGTCCCTGTCCGAAAACCACGCAGTTCTTTAAAGTTGCATCCTTGGTTTCTGTCTCTGACCACCACTCCACCAAGTCCACGCTGTGAATATGAGAAAGCGTAGGATGCTGTACAGGAATTTCCTTATTGATAATGTCTCTGAGCTGAATCCCCAGTTCCTGTAACTCCGCCGCATTTTCCGGCTTAATCTCCAGTCCTACCTGATCCGCCTTCACAATCGCAAAGAAAGATCCGCCAAAGGAAATGTCAAACTTAATCTTTCCATGTCCCGGAAGCTCTACCTCTTGATCCTTTTTATAGAGGAAAGCGGGAACATTTTGGAAGCTAACTTTCTTTGCTTTTCCATTTTCAACCTGCACATGTCCAAGAATCATTCCTGCAGGTGCCTCCTGAACAATCTTTGTAATCGGCTCTGTAACCTCCACCATGCCGGTCTCTACCGCAACGGTCATCGCACCGATAGTACCATGCCCGCACATATTGAGGTATCCGCCACCGTCCATGAAGATGATACCATAGTCCGCCTCATCCACAGTCGGTTGCGTCATGATGGAACCGAACATATCGTTATGGCCTCTTGGCTCAAGCATAATTGCGGTTCTCAAATAATCCAAGTTCTTCTCTAACCACTCTTTTTTCTCCGGCATCGACTTTCCCGGAATCTTAGGGATTCCCCCTACTACCACTCTGGTTGATTCACCTGCTGTATGAGAATCTACAGCATGAATGCTCTTCATAAATTTCATTCTTAGCCTCTTCTTTCACAGTAAAAAGACAAAGCCGATATCGCCCTCTGTCTTTTTCACACAATATTAACTCACAGTCTCCTATTTTACTGCACAATGCTTTATTTCGCTATGGTATTTCTTCTTTTCTCCAAAAAACTTATTGCTTTTTATCTATTTTCTGTTTTGTTTAATAATTCCATTATCTATCATCTCTTGATAGTTTAGTTCTTTTATTCTTTTATTCTCTTATCCTTTTATTCTCTTATCCTCTATGTCATTCTATATCTCTATGTTTGCTCCTCCCTTTTTCTTCCTTGTACAGAGAATAAAACATAGAAATTGCAGTATAAAACATCACACAAATTACAATGATTTTCAAAGCATGCGAAGGTAACGACCCACTGATTAAGAGGTAAACTCGAAAAGCCAGAATAACTGCAATCGTACCGAAGATATTTCCTCCGAGTGCCAGCTTCCGATTATAGCTGTTCTGCTTGATAAAACGGATAGAAGCTACCGGCATAAGATAGGCACAGGCTCCCATCATAATCGGAAAAGCAACGGAAACGTTGATACCCAAAAGACAAACCAGCGCAAGGCAAGGTGCATACAAGCCGACCCCGGCAGTCATTACTGCACCAAGAAAAAAGTTACCTATAACCGCAATAACGAGCTTGATCCCATGTAGACCGATTGCCGTTCCGTCCACCGGTACCAGCTTCGTCACCTGTGCGATAATCACAAAGGCAATCAAGGTCATGGCCACACCCATAACGAGCTGGATTTTTTCCTTCGACAATCTGGAAATGAAACCTGCACCAACCCATGCCCCGACCATAGCCGACACAATCATACTCACTAAGGTAAGCGGTTCCACCCTGACCCCATGAATAAACAAAAAGGCCTCCGCAATAACCGGTATGGTACAAGCTACATTTAAAGTTCCCGGAATCAAGCGGTCATCCGTTTGTTTTAAGCCTTTATAAAGGGAAGCTCCCGGTGCAAAATTCCCAATCCCGAAGACATCAAAAAAATTGATAACAAAAGAAATCAGACTGCCCAGAAAAAAACTTGTTTCTTTTTCCATATTCTCTCTGTTTTTCCGTAGATCACTCACAAAAAAGAAAAGGAAAACAAAACCCAAAACTGCCAAAATGAAAAGTAAAACTGCGGTAACACTTGCATGAATGTCCATAGCACTACTCCTTTTTCAGCTTACTACCCTACTTAAACATATTACCCTACTATAAATTTATTACCCTACTATAAATTTATTACCCTACTATAAACTTATTACCCTACTATAAACTTATTACCCTACTTTAAACTCGTTACCCTGCGTTAAGTTTTTCATACTCTATTACATATCTTTCGACATGAATGCCCTTTTTTATTCTCGTATCCTTCGTTTTATCCTTTCCGGTATACTTTTTTTATATTCTCTATTCTTGCACTCATATTTTCCAACAGACAGTCCAAAATCACGATTGCCGTCATGGCTTCCACTACCACCGCTGCACGCTCCACCACTGTCGGATCATGCCGTCCCATTATCTTTATAGCTGTCGCTTCCCCATTTTCCTTTACTGTATTTTGCAGCTTACCGATAGAGGGAGTGGGCTTAAAGCATGCCCTGAGAATAAGCTCTGATCCGTCGCTCATTCCACCGAGGATTCCACCACTATGATTTGTTTTCTTCTTAAGACTTAACGAATTATTCCCTAAAGAATAATCCGCTTCTGCTTCATCTTCTTTCACTACAGCTGTTTCCATCTGTTCTACTGCTATATCTTTTTCCGTCCCCTCCGCCAAAAAAGCATCATTGTTTTCCGAACCCAGTGCCTTTGTAACTGCAACTCCGTCACCGATTTCCACCGCTTTTACAGCTCCAATGGACATGATGCCCTCCGCAAGGCGGGCATCGAGCTTATCAAAAACCGGTTCTCCGACACCGGGAAAAAGTCCATTGACTCTGCATTCCACGATTCCCCCTGCAGAGTCGCCCTCTTCTCTTAGCTTAAGAATGCGTGCATCCGCTTCTGCTCGGCCTTCCGGAGTGGAAAGGGAGATTCCGGCAAGTTCTATCACATTGGCATCCACTTCAACCTGAAGTTCCTGCAATATTTTCTTCGCAATCGCTCCGGCAGCCACTCTTGCAAGCGTTTCTCTTCCGGAAGAGCGCCCGCCGCCACGGTAGTCCCGAAACCCGTATTTACTGAAAAAGCCGTAGTCTGCATGTCCGGGTCTAAATGCTTCGGCAATATCTCCATAGTCCTTCGAACGCTGATCCTCATTTCGAACCATTAACGCAATCGGAGTTCCCGTAGTCAGTCCCTGAAAGACACCGGAGAGAATCTCTACCTGATCCTCTTCTTTTCTTTGGGTCATTTTTAGGTTCTTCCCCGGTCTTCTTCTCTCCAGATACGGCTGAATATCCGCTTCAGAAAGGGAGAGACCTGCCGGGCAACCATCTACAACTACACCCAACGCCTTTCCGTGTGACTCTCCAAAACTACTGATACGGAAAATCTTTCCAAAAATACTCCCACCCATACTACTCCCTACATAGTGACTTTAGACTTTCGGTAACTCCTTACACTGTAACTTTAGCTTTAAAGCAGCCCCTTACATGATCACTCAAGCTTGGAGCTTCACCATACAAATGCTGTTCGGCTCATCAATTTCCAGTTCTCTCGCACACATAGACAGAAGCCCGTGCTCATAGTCAATATTTAAGAACGTAATCGTACCGCTTTCGTTATTTGCAACGGCAATATGCTTTTCATCCGGGAAAATGCAGAAATCCTTCGGATATTCTCCCCCAATCGGCAAGCTTCCCTTCATGGTCAAAAGCCCCGTCTTAATATCTCTATCATAAATGGAAATGGTATTAATCCCCGCATTCGATACAAAAAGATGAGACGCATCCTTATCCGGAGAGAAACGCATCTGACAAGCCGCAATTAAAGGGTCCTGATCCTTTTCCTTATAGGTGGGAATAGTCTGAATCTTCTCAAGAGTAACCTCGTCTCCCCCCTCTTCTTCATGAAAAGCGTAAACATCGATTACATTTTTCAACTCATAGAGAAGATACAAGTATTTTCTATCAGGACAGAAGCGAAAATGTCTCGGACCGGATTGCAGTTCACAGCGAAGTGTATCAATCTGGCGCATCTTTCCGTCTGCCTTGTCAAAACGAAAGATTTTAACCTGATCAATTCCCAAATCCGCAATTAAAATATATTTCTGGTCATCCGTCATTCTGGCACAGGAAACATGGGGACGGAAGGTTCTTTCGGCAACGGATCCGACACCTTGATCATATACACCGTCAATGATATTTCCCACAGAACCGTCCGGATTCAAAGCCAGTAATGTGGCTTTTCCATCATGATAGCCGGAGACCGTAAGATACTGTCCACTCTTATCCACAGCCAAATGACAGCCTCTCATGCCTCGAATATTTCTCGTATTTAACTTGCTTAAGCCTCCATTATCCAGAATCCGGAAAGCAACTACACCCTCATCCGCAATGGAATAAAGTGTTTTCTGATCTCTCGAAACTGCAACGTAAGAAGAATTGTTCACTTCTATTTCTGTTCTCTTCGTGAATTTCCCTTTTTCTATATCCACATCGCAGATAGTAATCCCTTTTGCAGAACCGGTGTAGGAATAAGAACCGATATAAGCCACATATTTTGAGCGCATTATCTTTCCCCCTTTAACACTGCATACTATTTATAATTTCCTTTATTCTAGCAAAATTTACTTTCTGAGAATAGCCTTATTTTACTTTGTAGACATTTTTCTTCTCTTTGTGAATTGAGCTAAAATAGTAAAATACTTAAGTTATAACAGAACTATAAAAGGAATTGCCATAGGATAGTTCTACTCTCCCTATAAGCAACTCCTCTTTCATGATTTTTTATTTATTATAAACTCTTATGATGCCTTTAAAATCTTCCAGCGATTATTGTACTTGGCCTCATTTTCCTCTCCGAGGTAAGTATAGACCTCTCCCTTTTCCAACAATTTCTCCATATCCGGGAAAACAGCCTTATTTTCCGTATAACTCTTATCCAAAAGCGCAAGAGCTCCTGTATTCGGAGTCGGGTAAGTAATGTACTCAAAATTCTTAGCGGCAATATCCGGCCTGCAAAGGAAATTCATCCATTTTTCGGCATTTTCCTTATGCTTTGCATTGTAGGGAATCACCCAACCGTCAAACCAGACATTCGTGCCTTCCTCGGGGATTGCGTATTCGATTTCCACATCCGTGCCTTCCAACTCCTCCTGTACATAGAGGATTTCTCCGGAGTAAATGACACCGACCGCAGCCTCTTCTCCAATCATTTTGTCTCTCACCTGATCCACTACATAGGCCTGAACCAAAGGCTTCTGCCTGATAAGGTCCTGTAAGGCCTCATCCAGCTCCGCATCACTCACGGTATTCATGGAATGTCCTTCCATCTTTAATGCCACCATAAAGGCATCTCGCACGGAGTCCTGCATAAGAATTTCTCCCTTGAGCTTAGGATTCCATAGGTCTGCCCATTTGGTCGGATACGGCACACCGAGTTCATCCAGCATTCTCTTATTATAAAGAATTCCTACCGTTCCCGTGGTATATGGTACAACATATTTATTTCCGGGGTCGAACTGCTCACACATTTCCATATACTGTTTTCCGATTTCTTTTATATTCGGGACATTGTTAAAATCAACCTCCTGCAGGAGATGATTTTGCATCATTTTCTCAATCATATAGTCGGAAGGGCAAACCACATCGTAAACAACTCCTCCGGCCTGAATAACCGGATACATTTCTTCGTTTGTCTCAAAAGTATCGTAAATCACCTTGATTCCCGTCTCTTCTTCAAAGAGCTTCGGGACTTCCGGATCGATATACTCTCCCGCATTGTAGACCGTAACGACATTGTCTCCCTGCGCATCCGCCTGATCCCCTTGCTCCGCAGCATTCGTCTCCTCTTTGTCTCTTCCACAAGCGGTTAAAAAAGCGGACGTAAGACAAATGCAAAGCAGCGAAAGAACTATAGCGATCTTACGAGAGCATCCGCAAACGGATAATTCTCTTTTTATATGTTTCATTATTTTTAACATGTGCTATTCCTTTTTCTAATTTTATACTTTATAAGAGCTGCGCTTTATGCAGTATATTTCTCTCAAGACCCACTGCGTTCCCTATTTGTCCCATGCGCTCATCCACTCGTGCTCCTAGCGAACTCGCTTCGCTCAAACACGCTCCGCACTCGTTAGCTAGCATGGAACAAATACCG
>ERZ773267.1235-NODE-1235-length-14586-cov-20.986993_pt1 | contig 14586 bp, 16 predicted proteins | sample MGYA00511959_ERZ773267 | MGnify/ENA primary metagenome ERZ773267 (study PRJEB29015, sample SAMEA2738165) | human oral metagenome | biome: human oral; feature: human-associated habitat; material: saliva | place: China | collected 2240 ... | reverse complement strand
CAGAGTGTAGAGGGCTATTAACATTACCCTTCATATCGATATAAGTAAAGACATACTGTTCATTGGATTGGATAATTCCAAATTTTGCTAGTTCATCTTTTTGCTGTTTTTTCCATTCTTTAAGTAAGTTAGTCAATTCAATGGGAATTCGGAAAGTTGTCTTTTTATTCCCTTTGGTAGACTTTGGATTTTTGTATTTATCTAAAGCTTGTACTAACTGAATTTCCTGATCACTTGTATTGATATGTTTCCATTGTAAAGCGTAGCTCTCTGATTTTCTATCTCCCAAGAAAAAGGTGGTATAAAACAAAACATAGTCTTTGAATAGAATTTTTCCAGTATCTAAATCCTTTTCAAAAGCTGTAAACCATGCTTGAAGTTCTTCTTGAGATAGGTATAAATCTTCATCTTTTTTAGATTCTTGCAACTTGATTTTCTTAGTGGCTTTGATACGACTTATTGTTTTAGATAGGCGGTTTGTTTCGATGTATTCTAATTCTTCCGCCCAGTCAAAGATAGAATTAACGTAGCTCCTGATAACTTTGAAATTTGCATATTCTTTAGCCTTTTGAGTTAATAGATTTAAAACAACTTGTTTATTTTGATTGAGAAACTCAATAGAGTAGTTACCAAGCATAGGTAAGATATGTTTTCTAAAGGCAATTTCTGTACCAGTTATGGTAGCTTGAGAAGGTGGCTTAGTTGTAGAAGTGGTTTGTCCTGCTTTGTAGGATTCCCACCAAACGTTTTTATAGAAGTCGGAAAAGAGTATAGAACCATTATTTTCTAGTAAGGCTGATTCTCCACTAAGAATTTTGTCAATCTTGTTTTGAAGTTCTAGTTCGTATTTTTTTGCTTCACTCCTTGTTTTGAACCGTTTTTCAATCACTTTCTTATCGATACCTAGTGAAGACTTAACTTCCTCAGGAATGTAGATTCGTAAGCGATAAGTTCCATTTTTAGTTTTTGTAATTGACATAGTATTCTCCTTTTTAATTGAGCTAGAAAAATACCGTGATTTCATTATAACAAACCACGGTAGAAATGCTACTGATTTTGTAACCAACGATTGATTTCTGCTTTATCAAAACGAATAGTTTTTCCAACTCTAATGTAAGGTAATCCTTTTTTAATCCAACTGTCTAGAGTATTGTTTGAGATACCCAAGTAGTCGCAAGCCTGCTGTTTGTTTAAAAACGGACTTTCAAGGTTACTATTGTTCAATCTATTTTCAATTTCTTTTTTGATAAGTTCAGCAAGTAGGAGCTGAATTTGTTGAACTTGTTCATCTGGTAGAATTACTTGCATCTGTTCCTCCAATGTATGGTATAATAGAGGTATCAAGAGATACCCTACTTACTTTTCTTGATTATCTGCAACCTCGTCCTCGCTCGCCAAAGTTTCGGATGGGGTTTTTGATTTGCCTAATTCTAAGATATCCCACTGATTATTAATCGCTATTTTAGAAAGCAATGTTGATAATAAATCCTGTCTACTATTAAGTAACGAATCATTTGCAAAGTCATAAGATAAGGAAACTTCCTGCTCATTTTCTAAGATAGTTTTTACAGGTTCTTCCATTCGTTGAGGATATGATACATAAAACTTAGGATTTTTATCATTTCCTCTTATTCTAGCCAGACACTCAATTCTTCTAACATACTGTGATAGGTCTTCTCTATCGTTCCCTTTTGTGTTGTAAAAGAAATCTAGTGGGTATTTCGAACTGGTGATAATGATAACTTTTGCTGCTCCCATCTTATTTTGATAGCGTGCAGAAATTGGGCTTATGTTGAAGGGGTCTAATAGTTTTAGCCAATCTGACGCGGTTAAACTATCTCCTCGAACGTCGTCAAGAAAAAGGATCTCTTCTCCGTTTACCTCGTCAAAGATGTTTGTGGCAGCAGTCACTACTGATTGCCAGTTTTGAGCATTTAGTTTTGCCAACTGAATGATGGCTTTGGATAACTCTTTTGCAAAGGTTGACTTTCCAAGACCAGTACTACCATGAATGAAGAGAATGGTTTTTTTAAATTCTCCGTTATCTAGCTCATATTTAGTACGAGTTCCTTTGATTTCTCCAACGGTACGAAATGTATCGTTTATCCTAGCTTTGTGTACTGCATACAGTGTGCGATATTTCTGTTCAAGAAGTATTTCATTTTTGGTGATATACTCGTTTAGAATGTTATCGATAAGCAAGTCAATATCTTCGTAGGTTTGGTTTACCTCTTTTTTGGCTTTTCCTTTAAGCCAGATTTCTTTCCTTTTGTGATATACTTCTAAGTAGTCTTTACCTGCTAGAGTAACTACTTCATCAGGGCTATATTGATATTTATCTTTATCTTTTGCATGAATTAAGTAAGCCAGTAAGTTATCGTAGCCATACCTTCCAGACTTCGCCTTTTCAAGATGTTCACGTTTTAGTCCGATTTGTACAGCTAAATCAGTTAGTGTTGCACCTTTCTCAAACTTGAGTAAAGCGTGAATATGTGGCTTTTTTAGCTTTGTAGTTTTTGTTCTAGTTACACTGTCAAAACCGATGGATGTGTCCTTGTCATGTTTTATTGCGTATGCCTCGGAAACAGTTGCTATTTCACTAACTCTTCTGACAATTTCCTCAAGAATTTTTTCGATATTCTCGGATTTAATGAGTTCTTCATCCCAACCGTTTTTCCAATATTTCGTCTCGAAGTATTGTGTAATTGCTATAGAAGTCAAAAGCGCTTCCTTCTTCTTTGAAGTCATTTATATTAAACCTTTCTTTTTTAACTATTCTTTAATTATTCTTTTAATTATTATAGTGTTAGACTATCGACAAGCCCAGTCTAACACGCGTTAGAAATAATTAAAATTAAATTCAGATACTCTTGGGGCTTTGCCCCAAACCCCAGCCTCTCCTGCCCGATGATAAATCATCGACCCGAGAACGCTTGCCAGCTAACAAGGGACGGGTAGTATTTTTCTTCGCTTCACTCCTTGCCTTCGGCATCGTTACGCTTGAAAAATCTCCACCCTCTAGCCCTTGCAAGCAGGCATTTTTCTGCAAGCAATGTCGTGCCGACACCTATACCGATGAAATCCCTAGGTAAGGTCAGTGTCGCATCAAACAAGTGTAGCAGAAAAAACGCTAGCTATACCTTGAAAATAGCTCTTGCATCCGTTGATTTAACCGTTCCTCGTCTTTTACTTGGATCGTACGAAACATTTTGACAGCTTCGCCCTCTAATTGAAAATATCCATACCCTCGCGGTTTTACGATGACTTCGGATTTTTCCATGTCTGGAAATAGAAGTTGTCTGTTGTTTGTTGCTAGCAGAAAGCTCGTTGATAAGGATATGACACAATTAAAATTGTAGCGCCCTGGAAGGTCAGACATCAAGAAACGCTGACTAGACAAAATAATTCGTAAACCTAAACTTCTGCCCATACTGTTCATCATCAATATCTTAGAAAGTGCTTCCTTATGTTTTTTCTTATCTGTCTGTTCAAGATAGGCGAGAAAAGCTTGCCATTCATCAAAAATTAAGTAAAGATTATGAGAATTTTCTTCTTGCTTATTTAGTCTCGTTTCAAAGCGTTGGTAGACGATTTCGAAAAGTTCTAGACAGTTAAATCCTCTTGCAACGTGGTTGCCAGTCATTGAAAACATTTCTTCATCTGCTTTAAAATCCATAAGGTAAACTTCAGCATCAGTATCATGAAATGAAATGAGTCCTAAAAGTCTTCTCAAAAAAGTGGACTTTCCAGAGCCAGAAGGGCCTGCGATTATCCAAGCGAAATATCGGTTTATGTCAACGGTGATAGGGGAAGGATCTCCCCGGTTGTTGACTTCAAAAACGTTTTTGATCATGCTAGAAGTCCTCTTCTCTTTGATTTTTTTGCACGAGCATTGTATCAGCTGATACTAACCGAACCTTGATTGCAAGGAAGGGTTCGCGCTTAACACGCTTCACAACGCTATCTGTAGAATCGTTTGATATAGTTTTTACAACTTGTCTTACTTTTGTTTCAAACTCTGCAAGAAGTTCATCAGATATTTCTTTGTCGATGTGAACATAGTAAGTATCTGGTTTATATTCTTCTACCCCTTGAGTGAAGTTTAGTGTGGAAATTGGTAGTTCTGTCACACCTTCTTCGGTTAGCCAGTTGTATAACTTCTCGTATAAAGGATTGTCAGAGATTTGATTTCTCTGTTTGTATCGTTGCCAAGGTAGAGAGAAAATTTCTCCGTTTGTGAAAATCCACATCAGCATTAAAAATCCAAAGACAAATGGAACTATCCATAGTAGAAACTTAATAAGTAGCGCTAGCGAAACAAAGCTGATTAAAGCTAAAAAAAGCTGATAGTACCACTCTAATTTCATGAATTTTGTTACAAGTTTCTTCATGTTGCCACCTCTCTTCTATTTGAGCGAAATGTCGGCAAGCTCAGCGACAAGAGCTAGTCCGACTGGTTGCTTGAGTTTATCAAGTACAAATGATAAGTCATACTTGCTAATTACGATGTCAGCGTTAATCAAACCATCTAAATTCTCGTTCTGATAGTTTTTCAACTTGACTTTAAACGTTGGACAGTAGTCCTCTTGTCCAATACTTGCAAACGTTTCGTAGAGTTTTTTATCTACGCATGTTAGTGAAGCCCAAGTTCGTTGGTTTTCCTGACCTTCGTTGATGATGCCATCGTTTTTGTCAACAACTTTAATTGCTGATGGAACATCAACGGAAGTTGATAAAGAATCCAAAAATGCTCTTGCACTTTCTCGGTTTCCAAGTGTTATTTTTTTCTCTTTTGGCATGTGAATGCCTCCTTTTTTAAAAAATGTGCGTGGTCAGACTTTCTAGAACGCTGACAGAGTTTAAAACATGTTTTGTTTACAAAAATATGATAACACGAAGACATTAATTTGCCTATGCAGATAGGGTTCAAAAATAAATTGATAAAAAAAAGCAAATGTGGTAAAATAATCGCAAAAAGTGGGAATCAATTCATAAGTTTCGGAGGGAGGAATATATGTTAAAATCTGATACTTGGTTTAACTTTTATGAACCGTACATTAAGATTAATGATTTATTAGGTAGAGAAAATTTTTTAACAATATACATAGAAAATAACTACCAACATATCATTGTGGAACAATACGAACAATACAAGGATGAGGGCAAACGTAAGAGAGCTGGTGAATTTGTACAAAAAGATCTGGGACTTAATTTGAAGAATCCTGACGCTTTCTATAATGAAATAAAAAGAGGGGTAAAAAAAGATATTACGAACCTTATTCCGATTTTAAAAGAATTTCCAGTAGTAAAGCAATATCTATCAGAAACAGAAACACAAATTTATAGAAAGCTTAGTAATATTAAATGGTCTTTGGAATTGGGGTATGAACTTTTATATCATCCAGAATGTGCTACTTTTCTTTTATCATTTTTGCCAAAAATATTTCCTTGTCCAGAGGAGCTTATATATTTTAGAAAATTAAATTATATTTCAAATAAGATAAAAGATAATTTAATTAATTTCAATGAGATTGGTGATGAAATATCTTGCATATCTCTATCGGAATATGAGGCATTTTTAAATATTTCTGATTTTAAAACTGAAGAAAGTGTCGTTGATTTGTATATCAAGAAAAATTATAGCAAGATTATGAGGGATCAGTACAAGCAACTAAAACCATATGAAAAATACTGTAAGCAGGAAAGTTTTATAGAAGAATTAATCAATAATGAAGTAGATGAAAAAAGATCTTTATTTCATAGACTGTCAAAAGGTTCTAAAAAGATAGACAATAATTTATTAGAAAGGTTTAGAGAATTTCCCATCCTGCAACCAGAGAGTGAGTCTTTACATTCAAATAACATAAAAAAATTAAATTACATAAGATTTGCTTTATATTTGGGAGCTATTTTTTTGGAAGAGACATTATTGCTACCTAGTGTCACTAGTGCAGTGAAAAAAACAAATTCATTAGAATTATCTGGTATTGACTATTTGCGCACTTTTTCAGTTAAATTAGAAGAAGAAGCTGACGAACTGGAAGAGGAATATGAGTGGGAAGAAAATCAGATTAGGTTAGATAAATATTATTCTGAAGACTTAAAGATATAATGAAAAACCCAACCAAAATTTATTTTGGCTGGGTTTATTTGATATTCTTTACAATCTCATTAAATGAAGATACAATCTTTCCTTGTTTTTCTTTGGGTAATTTTGTTAAATTTTCAAAAAGTATTTCTGGGGAGTCTTCTCTTTCTGATTCATATGATTGTAGATCAAAGAACTCCTCGACCGTTAGATTTAGGGCTTTGATTACGGATTCAAGAGTTTTTATCTTAAAATCATACTTCATGTTCTCTATATTTTGAATCGCTTTAACGCCTAGCCCAGCGATTTCAGATAATTTTTCTTGACTTAATCCCTGCTCTTTTCTGCATTCACGTATTCGAAATGCGATATGCTTTTGTAATTTATTATATTCCATACTATATACCATTGTACTATCTGTTTTCTCTAAAAATAAGTATAATAAACTATCCAAAAAACGATAAAAGTATGGTAGAATAGTACTATATTAAATAAAATGCATAGGGCATTGTACAAAGGAGTTTATAGATGTCAAAAACTACGGAAAATAGTCATAGTACTACTAAAAAATTGTATACAGGTGCGGTTATTTCTGCCATCGCAGCAACTGGTCTTGTCAGCACAATCGGAACTGCTCACGCTAGTGAAGTAAAACAACCATTGCCTACAACTGCTAAAACCGAACCAGCTTTGGTAGAGAAAGAAGCGCCTAAGAAAGTGGAAGTGAAAACTCCTACTAAGGAAGATGTCGCTGAACTTGGTGCAACTGCTAAACAAACCCAAGAAGCATCTGACAAGGCAAAAGAAGCCTTGGATCAAGCGAATGACGCTTCTGACAAAGCAGAAAAGAAAGTCACTGACTTGAAACAAGCTCAAGCAGACACTCAAAAGACTGCGGACAAAGCAACCCCTGAAGCTATCAAAGATGCTGAGAAGAAAGTGGAAACTGCGAAAGCAAACGTTCCTACTAAAGAACAAGCGGTATCCTCTGCGCAAAAAGCACAAGACGATGCAGACCGTAACGTTGCTATTCAAGGCAAAACAGTTGGTATAAAACAAGCAGAAGTGACTCAAGCTAAAACTACTGTCGCAACTGCCAAAACAGAAGTAGAAAACGCACAAAAGGCTCTCAATGGCGAAGGTCTTGCTGACGCTAAAGCTAAACAAGACGAAGCTATCAAAGAAGAAGCTACAAGCAAACAAGATCAAGCAGATGCACAAAAAGCTCTTGATAGTGCTAAGGCACAAACCCAAGACCACGCTACACAAGTCAAACAAGCAGAACAAGCAGTTAAAACTGCTCAAGCAACTCTTGAAAGCAAGTCTCAAGAGAAAGAAACTGCACAAACTAATGCAGAGAAAACAACTGCTGATTACAACCAAGCGGTATCCACTCTTAACAATCTTCAAAAAGAAGATACGCGTGCTACCATCACTCTTGCTCCAGACTTTATTAAGGCTGTGAAAGAGAAAATTGCTTTCCGTGAACAACTTCGCACAGATGAAACTTTGAGTGAGGATTACATTTCTGAAAAGGGGCGCGAACTCTACAACAAAATCGTAGAATCACAACTCCAAAACCGCACCCTCAACAAGTACACCCAATCTGCAAAAGACCAAGCAGACGAAACTCGCTACGACATCAACAACTTACCAAAAGAAGTTACAGATGAACTTAATTATTTCGTAGCTGACCTCATCAACCAAATGCGTCGCCAACTTGGACTTCCAGATGTGGTTCTTTCAAAAAGCTCCCTTGAATTTGCGAACAAAATCGCTAAAGAGTATGTAAAAGCAGATTGGTCACATGCTATGATTGATGCATACCGTGCTAAAGGTGGCGCAGGTCACTACGCTAAAGGTGTTTACAAAGCTGCTAGTGAGTATGGTCTGAAAAGTGGTTATTCTGAAGCAAAAGACAAAGAGTACATAGAAAAAGGTTTCCAACCTTATGAGAACTCTGTAACAAATCCTTATTATCACGACTTTGATGATGCAGATGGTGTGTTCCGTAAAACTATTGGAGAAATGAAAGAGAACTTGTACGATGACCTCATTGAACTTGTTTCTCATAAGAATGACTACCTCCACACTCAGGGTATCCTCCAATTCGACTACGCTGATGAAGTCGCTTATTTCGGTGGTGTAGCGCAAAGTAAATCAAATGAGATTTACACTACACACTTTATCACAAGTCTTCGTAGTAGCCACGTAGACGGCTCAAAATGGGATAAAACTCCTATTGTGAACCCACTTTCAAACACAAACAAAGAGCAAGAAATTGCCAAAGCTCGCCAAACTCTTGCTGATGCTATGGTAGCTCGTAAAAATACTCAAGACAAACTTGAAGCAACCACAAAAGCAGAGTCAGCTGCCCAAACTGCTCTTCAAAACGCACAAGCTACTTTGAAAGCCTTGAACAATGGAGAAAGCCCACTTGCAAACGCACAAAAGGCTTTTGATGAAGCGAAAGCTCGTCATGATAAAGCAGTTGTGACACTTGCTAATGCAAATGCCCTCGTCAACAACTTGACTGCTTCAAAAGCTACAAAAGAAGAAGCTCTTAAACAAGCACAAGCAACTCTTAAAGACGCTGAGAAAGCTCTTCAAACTGCACAAGAAGCGCTCAAAGCAGAAGAAACTAAGATGGCTGAACTTGAAGCAGTTGCTTCAAATAAAGCCCAAGCGGTATCTACTGCTAAGAAAGCACTTCAAGATGCTCAAGACACTGTTAAACAAGCAGAAAAAGAGCTTGCAGACCTTAAAGGTGCGAAAGCTCGCTTGAATGAAGTTAAAGCAGAACTTGAAAAAGCTGAGACTGAGCTTAAAGATGCCTACAAGGCACAAAACAAAGCCAAAGTGGACTACGAAGTTAAGAGTCTTGCAGCAGACCAAGCGAAAACTGCTTATGAAACTGCCAAAGCCAAATTTGAAGAAGCAGAAACAAAACGCTTGGTAGCTCTTGCAGATGCTAAACGTAAAGAGCTTGAACACTTGGGGTATAAACCAGTTCCAGTAGTAGATGGTAAAGGTAATGTTGTGGATTACAAAGCAGAAAAAGTAACTGTAGGGACTAAAGATGATAAAACATATCAAGCTCCTGCAAAAGCTACAAATGCAAAAGTAGAACCTAAGAAACAACTTCCAAATACAGGAACAAAAGAATCGAATCTCCTCGCATTGCTTGGAGCAAGTGTTGGACTACTAGCTTTAGCAGGAAAACGAAAATATAATAGATAAAAAGAAAGAGAGCGGTTGGCTCTCTTTTCTCTATTACAGTTCAGTTATATATAAATTTTATATGGTGTGAACTTTTTGGTAAAATCTAGCTCAATTCGTGTATTTTTAGGGTAAAATTCACACCATTCAACTGAAATTTATGCAAATTAGATGAAATTCTGTTTTCTGAAAAAAGCGGGAAAACATTGATTTTAAGCATTTACTGAAGGCTATTCAAATCATAGTTTTTCCAACCAGGTCTTAAGAAAGCTCGTAAAGCATCACAATTCTCAAAACGTTAATCAATACGATTATATCAACGTTTCAAAGCACTTTGCAAAGATTTTGCAAAGTGCTTTTTTGTCGATTTTTGAGCTAGAATAGCTTTGTGATAACCTTCTGATAACCTCTTCAAAATTTTAAAAATCATAATTCTATTTTGCTTTATTGAGATAATCTGCAAATTTGTCAATAGAGTTTTTCTCACCAGTTTTTGTGGTGTGAGTATAGACATCTAATGTCATCTGACTGCTTGCATGACCGAGACGTTTTGATGTATTAGAAGGATCGATTCCAATTTCAGACATAAGTGTTGCATGTGTATGTCTAAACCCATGTGGGCTAATTGGTTTTAATTTATGCTTTTTAATAATTCGATTCAGTACGTTATTAATGTAATCAGCATGCAAAGGTTCAATTTTGTCATTACTTGATATGTAATAGAACATATATTCGTTACTAATATTCAGCTTTGTAAGAGGAAACTGAGATTGTTCTTTCAGATAGAAATTTCTCCATTGCTTAATAATATCGATTGTCTCATCATCAAGATAGATTGTACGAACTGAAGATTCATTCTTTGTGCTCTTTTCAATCGCTTTACCGTCAATTCTTCCCTATGTTCAATAGATTGCTGTCAAAGTTAATATCAGCCCATTTTAAAGCGTATAACTCCCCTTTTCGTAGTCCACTAAATGCAAGCAGTCTAAATAAAGCAAAATGTTTAAATGGCTCAGTTTCTTTCACTATATCAAGGAAATGATGTAATTCCTCCAGAGACCAAAAATTATCTGATCTAGTTTTTTTGATTTTAGTCATGATAACATTCTTCATTGGATTTCGATCAATGTAGTTCATGTTGATTGCAAAATCAAAAATTTTTGAGGTATAGGATTTTATCTGTTTGATATTTTTGAAAGTCTGAGATTTTTGTGTAATAAAGTTTTGACAGTCTAAAGGACTGATTTGGTCAATAAATTTATCGCCAAATATTGGTAGAATATGTATTCGATAGATATTCTTAGTTTGGGAAGAAGTTGTTTCTTCAACGGTACCAACATAGGCATTAAACCATTCTTGATAAAGTTCTTTATAAGTGACTTTGGGGTTAGGTTTGTCGGTACTTACTGTGGGGGCAACGACACCAGCTTCTAAACGAGCTTCGTACAATTTTGCCTCTTTTTTGGTTTTGAACCCTCTCTTTAAGTGCCTTTTTTTCTTTCCATAAGCATCTAAGCCAATGTAAAAGCTGACATAGTATAGGATTCCTTTTTTTGTTTTGTATTTGTGTATAGACATTTTTTCTCCGTATCTAAGTTTTCGGAGCTTATGTAATTGAGAAATGAGTGTCTATCTATTTTTTCTATCTTCTTGGCGGATAGCGTATTCGTCTGTTTTAATCCAGCTCTGCCAAACTTTAGAATCTTTATTTTGGTGATTCATATAATCTATAAACTCAGACATAAAACGTTTGTTTTTCTCAGCTAGGTATTCTGAGAATATATGACGAAATTCATCTGAAAAACTATCATCAAGTGGTAGTGTTAATGCCCTTTCGCCAAATTCGATACTCTTCTTTAACTTCTCCATATCGCTTTTAAAAGGTGTCACAGAACCAATTTTAGATGTTTTGAAACTATCTGTAACAATTTTAAGATTTGATGGAGCGTGTGGGTTGCTATCAAGTCCCATAATGTAAGCGACGGAAACATTAAAGTATTTTGCCAATTTTTCAGCATTATCTTTTTTAGGTTTGCGGATTCCTTGATTGTATCCAGAAAGTGTAGGATAGGCTATATTTGTAGCTTCGCTAATTTCTGTCAATTTTTTTCCGCTATTTTCTATCAGTTTAGTAATATGATTCGTCATAAGAACCTCCTTTTTATCATTATAACACATTTTATTCTTTTTGAATAAAAAAGCTTGACAAAAATTCAAAAAGGATATATAATTCAAAATGAATAACAAATTAAATGGTTTCGGAGCTTATTTAATTTAGAAATGAGGTGTGAATTTATGTCGGAAACTACTTTAGTTGTCCAGCTTCCTAAAGAATTAGAGAAGCAATTACGTGCTCACTATGATGAGATGATTTCAAATGCTGTAGCAAGAGTATTTGAAGATAAAGAACTTTATAAACCCATGGTTCGTATGTCAGGTTTGTCTAGGTGGTTAGATGTATCTACGACAACAATCCAAAAATGGACGAAAGAAGGAATGCCAACCATGGTGATTGATGGAGTGACTTTATACGATAAAAGAGCAGTAACAAGATGGTTGAAGCAATATGAAAGATAGGTACTTGTATGAATGGTGTTCAGTGGATCAAGATAACAACAGATATATTTGATGATGAAAAAATTCAGCTAATAGAATCAATGCCAGAAGGAGATACTCTTATTGTAATATGGTTTAAAATTCTGGTGCTTGCAGGAAAGCAAAATAATAGTGGCATATTAAGTCTAGGGAACAAGGTTTATTACACAGAAGAGATGCTTTCAACAGTGTTTAGACGAAAGGCTACATCTGTAAAATTAGCTCTCAGTATGTTTGAAGAATTTGGCATGATAGAAATCATAGATGGCGCTATTACCATTCCAAAATGGGAGAAACATCAGAATATAGATGGCCTAGAAAAGATTAGAAAACAAACAAGGGAACGTGTTGCTCGTCATAGACAAAAACAGAAAGCACTAATTACAGGCGAGCCACAACTTGTTTTAGACTGTAACGTTACAGTAACGGATGAAAATGAGAATGTAACGCAAGAGATTAAGAACAAGAGTAAGAATAAGAAAGAGATTGAGAATATACTGGATAATAGTTCTAGAAAGCCTGAAACTTATATTCTGCCTAAATATTATTCTTTGTTAGAATCCATTTCTTATAAGTACAATGATAGATTTTTGTATCCTAACAATTACACTTTAACACATGCTCAGAAGATGAAGATAGGAGAGTATTTAGCTAGTGGATATGTAACTAGTGATGAAGTTATTAGCATGATTGAACGGATTCCTGAGGATGCGACTTCTCCGTTAGCGTATTTATTTAAGTCTATGGAGAATTTAAAGCAGGAACGTATGCTGGAGTGCAAAGCTATTGCCCATGAAAATGCCCGAAAGAAGTATATGATAAATGAGTAGATATAGGACTGTTCTAAAGAAATGTTATATCACTGAAGAGCAGAATGAAATAGTGAATAACTTGATTGAAATGACAAACCATCTAAATTTTTCCTCTTATGCTAGGAAAATGTTGTTTAAGAGTTCGCCTATTTATCTTCAATTTGATTTTGAATCTTATCATGACTTTATATTTCAAGTTAGAAGAATTATCAATAACTTACGTCAGTTAGAAAGAATAGCGGAACAAAGTGAAGATTTCGATAATGTAAGGATATTTCACTGCTGTGTTGAGCTGATGATAGGATATGAAAAGAAGACAAGCAAACAAGTGAAAGAACTTGTGAAACGACTAAATAAGAAAACGAGGTGATAAGATTATGAGAATAAAATCGGTGTTGAAACAGGTATTTTTGACAGAAGAAGAAAATAAAAAATTAAATGATTGTATGAGGAAGGAAAATATTCATAATTTTTCTGAGTTTGCTAGAAAAAAATTAATCCGAACAGATTTGAACATTCACAAAGTCTCTTTTGAAGCGTTAGTTCCTTTGACAGAAGAGTTGGAACAGGTAGGAAAGAATATCAATTCTATAGCCCGTCTTGCAACTGTAGTTGGGAGAATAAGCTATGAAAACAAAATGGATATGTCTATTTTGATGCAAAAAATAGTTGATGTGATGGAGGAAAAAGATGTTTATTTTCAAAAGTAATATGGATAAGGATTTTGATCAGATATGCGAATACATATTGAAATTAAAGCGAGCAGAATTATTTCTTCATGGGATTAAACAACAAGATAAAACGAAGGCTCGTTTGTATCATGCGATGCTGGAATACTACGATGCTAACCATAAAAAAGAAAGACATATGAGAATTTTAAAATAAGGAAACGCTGTTAAAAATTTTGCAGCGTTTTTTATATATCTTCTTAAAATATTTGTACACACAAATGACAGTCAAATCGATTTTTGGAATTATTTTATCGAGAAGGAAAGATTTATCATAATATGACTTTGCGAGCTCAGAGTCTGTATACACACACTCCCAAAATCATCTCAAAATTTGTATACACAAAGTGTATGTATTTTTTGGGATGATTTGAATTTTGGGGAATCCCCAAACCCCTGATGAATTATACGAGCAAAAAAAATTGGGAGTAAGTTTTAGAAAGAACTATTCTACAGTATTTAAAATCTGACTTTAAGTAAATTTTTTATTATGTGACTATTAGTCTGTCTCACTCCGCTAGGTGCGAGACAAAAAATACCCGCTATGCGGGTGTGTACTGACCCCAAAAAGTTAGACAGAAAAAATCTAACTTTTGGGGTCAGTACAAAAGCGTTTTTATTGTATAAAGAATATCAAATAGTTTGAGTGTTTTACTTGTCGCTGTATTTCTTCACTATCCTTTTTGTAATACTCCTGCTTTGTTCCTGAAATATCTACAGTGAATACATCATCCTTGAAGGTATAATTCTCTTTTCGGTTTATGATATTAGAGCCAGTCAGTTCGATTGTTGCACTATCTTTATCAATTGTAAAGGTGTCGGCCTCTCCTTTGTTGCTATTTCCTTTGTTACCTGAAATGGTAAAGGCAACTTCATTTCTACTCTCGTTTATTCAACGGTATTCGCCATCTAAAGAATTGCTTGATTGGTTAGAACATGCAATTAATAAAATTGTAGATAGAGACACTAAAAGTAATGTGATAAATCTTTTCATTTACATACTTTTTATTTCTATATTATATTAAAGAAACATTACATAAGTAAGACAGTGATTTTTTAGGTTGATCTATTTCTTTCGGGAAAATCATTATTTTTCGGAAAGTTGATTTATAGTCTCTTTTAAATATAAAATTAAAAAGATGTG
>ERZ773267.1232-NODE-1232-length-14623-cov-7.911312_pt1 | contig 14623 bp, 12 predicted proteins | sample MGYA00511959_ERZ773267 | MGnify/ENA primary metagenome ERZ773267 (study PRJEB29015, sample SAMEA2738165) | human oral metagenome | biome: human oral; feature: human-associated habitat; material: saliva | place: China | collected 2240 ... | reverse complement strand
GCGGCGTTCCCATTCTTCCTCGGATACGTTGTCGTCACGGTCGGTGTTGTTCCAGTAGGAGAAATCGCTACACCAGTCCTGCGTGGTGAGGGCTTCCGTGTACGCGGGGTTTTCGGAGAACACCTTGAACACAACAGTGTCGTCGTCGGGGCCGCGCATGATAATCGCGTCGTAGAAAATATCTACCGGCGTGAGCGTGCGCCTTACGCAGTTTTTGAGTTCGCTCATGCGCTCGTAGAGTGCGTCGATTTTATCGAAATCGCTGCACTGGTTGATGTCCGTAATGCGTGGGGGGAGGATGCGCTGGTTGTCGGAGGGGAGGTCCGCGAGGAACGTTTCGTCCCATGTAGCGTTGATGTTTTCCTGTAGGCGTTCGTCGAGGAGGTCTAGCTGCTCACGGAACGCGTCGAAGAACACAGGGTTGACGGTTTCTCGGATGCGGTCTGCCGCGTCAAACACGCTGAGGTCGGTAATAAAGTAGCCGTATGCTTTGGTGCTCACGGTTGTGTGCTCGCTTTCTCCCCTGCGTAGCTGTGCGGGGTGTCATAGTGGTTGCGCGCGTGTTTTGTGCGCGCCATCTTTTGTTTCTCGTATTGCAATAGCCGCCGCTTGTTGGGCGAAAGTTCGCTCATGCGTTTGTTGTGTCCCCTTTTGTGCGCCCCGTTTTGGTGAGGTTTTGACGCGGATGCTTGCGCTCGCATATATTCGACACTGTAGAGTATTTTTGTGCGTTATCGTGTCAACAGGCGCGTATGGCGTGCGCCGGGTGGCGCGTGAGAGAATGGGGAAGGTGCCTGGGTAGGTGGCTGTTAAAAAGAGTGCGGGCGGTAAAGGGGCTGGCGGCAAGCGTGGTGGTTTCCGTGAGGAGAAGCTGCAAGTCCTGTCTGATCGTGAACATTTGTTGAAGCGGTTGTCGTTGACGTTCGGTGTCCAGGAGGACGACGGGGAGACGATTAGCCGTCAGAAGCAGAAGGCCGTCATGGAGACGGTCGAGAACGCTTTTGACCAGGTGCTCAAAGGGTACGCGTCGCGCGTGCGCGTCGAGTTCAACAAGGACCGTTCGTTTACTGTGCAGGATAACGGTATTGGCTTGCCTGTGTCTGAGCAGACGGACGAGCACGGCGTGGTGGGTTCTGGCGTGTATTATGCGATTGGCCGCACGAAAACATCCAGTAACTACGGTGATAATCATTCGGCGGTGGGTACGAACGGCGTGGGTTTCTCGTCTGTCGTGTTGATTGCGGCGCGCGTGGATGCGGTGACGTGGAAGAGTGGCCGCGAGTTCCGTCTTTCTTTCAAGGATGGTCAGCCGGGGTATTTCGACGCGGATAATGGCCCTGGTGACGCGTTTACGCCGGTTGACCCGCGCGTGCTGCATGAGAGTGCGGACACGCGCCCCAAGAGCGAGCGCGCCGGGTGGGAGGAAGGCACGCGGTTTACCGTGTGGCTGAACGATGGTGTGTTCCAGTCGGATAACCCGTATTCGGATGTGGATGCTGCGCAGAGGGTGAAGCGCACGTGCGCGCTCACCCCCGGTATGGAGGCGACCGTCACCAGCTACCAGGAGCTTGCAAGTGGCGCGGGCGAGGCTGCGAACCTGGGCGGTGCCATCGACAAGGGGACGGGCGCGTGGACGGCCACCTACAAGTTTGAGGGCGACGAGGGTGTGCAAACCCTGTTGGAGGATGCTGCGCCCCGTAAGCTCGCCACAAGTCCATTCCACGTGTCCGCGTCCGGTACCGTGTGGCTGAAAACGTCGATGCCGTCAGGCGGGCGGCAGGGTGACGCTAGTGTGTCTACGGGTGAGCGTGAGGTGCCCATGTCGGCGGACCTGTGGTTCACGTGGTGCGACGCGCCATCGGAGCACGTGGAAACGTTTAGTAACACCGTGTTTACTCGCCTTGGCGGCAAGCATTATGTGGCGTTCCAAAAAGCGCTGACGGCGGCGGTCAACAAGCGCCTGCGGTCCATGAAAAAGGGTTTGAGCGTCAAAGACCCGGACGTGACGTATGAGGATGTGGCGCACGGTCTCGTCGCCGTGGTGAGCGTGCGGATGCCGGGCGCAACCTACTCTAACCAGGCGAAAGACCAGTTGGACGGTTCGCGCGCCGTGTCGAACGCGCTGGCGAAAATGATGAGTGGCCCGTTGGAAGAATGGGCGATGGGCCGCGACAAGAACGTTCCGGCGGTGTGTGAGCGCGTGTTGAAGGCGGCTCGCGCCCGGTTGAGCGCGCAGAAGAAGGTGGACGCGTCGCTCGCGTCCGCGAAGATTGCGAAAGCCGCGTTGCCTGCGAAGCTCGTAGAAGCCGAGGGTGCGGGCACTGGTGCGACGACGTTCCTGATGGTGTGCGAGGGCGATTCGGCTGTGTCCGGCTTGAAGCGCGCCCGCACCCTGGATTGCGCTCTGTTGGGTGTGCGCGGTAAGGGCATTAACGCGTTGAAAGCGTCCACGGAGAAGGTGCTCGCTAATGGTGAGGTGAAAGACCTGATTAACGCTGTTGGCGCGGGGTTTGGCGCGTCTTTCGACCTGGACGCGATGCGTTACCCTGGGGGTATTGTGATCGCGACGGACGCTGACCCTGACGGCTCCCACATTGCGACGCTCCTGTACGTGATCGTGGATAAGCTGTTCCCTGGCTTGATTGACGCTGGCCTGTTGTTTCAGGTGAAAACCCCTTTGGCGGTCGTGTCTGTGAAGAACGGTGACGGGGCTGGTGGCGTGGTGGAGTTGCCTGCGTTCACACTGTCGGAGGCTCACGACATGATGCGTCAATTGGCTGACGCTGGACTGTCGTATTCGACCGACTACATGAAGGGTCTAGGTGAGTCCACGAGCGAGCGACTACACCAGTACGCGTTCAGCTCGGAGAAGTGTTGGCAGCGGGTGGAGCGCCGCGACGTGGAGGAAACGGAGCGCGTGTTGGACGTGATTTTTGGCGGCGACACGGAGAAGCGTAAAGAGTGGATTATGAGTCTGGACGCTGGCGTGGAAGTGTCGGACTGACGCGAACGGCAAACAACTAGCATCACCTGGCGGTAAGAGGAAAGAAAGAGCAACAAGAGCATGGCAGCAGGTAAAACAGTTAAGCTGACGAAGAGCCAGCAAAAGCTGATCGAACAGCTACAGGAGAGCGTCGGTCAGAGGACAGGTATTGTCGCAACAGACAGTGCCGACTGGCTAGAGGAAAACTATGGCGAGTACGCGATTTCAACGGTCGCGTCGCGCGCTATCCCCAGCGTGTATAGTGGTTTCAAGCCGGTCCACGCGCGCATCCTATGGACCGCCCTCACCAATAATCTCACACCATCGGCGAAGCATAAGAAAACCGCGTCGTTCGCGGGTCTCGTGCTCGCTTATCACCCGCACGGTGACGCGAGCGTGCAGGAGGCCGTGTACACGGTGGCGCAGCCGTTCCGCATGAGGGTCCCCCTCGTTGACGTGAAGGGCAGTGTGGGCTTGCATTTTGGTGACAAGCCTGCGGCGGCGAGGTACACGGAGTCCCGCCTGTCTGACGCCGGTTTGGCGTGCGTCGTGGAAGCAAAGAGCGGGGCGTGTGAGTTCAAGCCGAACTACGATGAGACAACGACGGAGCCTGTGGACCTGCCCGTCAAGTTCAATAATGCTGTGGTGAACGGCACGCCGAATAGTATGGCGGTTGGTTTCGCCGTGAACACGCCAAGTCACAACCCAGACGAAGTGCTGGCAGCGAACATACTCCTGTTGCGCCGCCCGGACGCGACCGTAGACGAAGTGCTATCTGTGATGCCCGGACCCGACTTTCCGACAGGCGCGCACGTGTACGACAAGGACCATGCGGGCGCACGCGACTACTACACGACCGGCAAGGGGCGTTTCGTCATGCGCGCCACCGTGAGCGTGGAGCCGCTACCCAGGGGCGCATCCAAGATCGTCGTCACGGAACTACCCTACGGCGTAAGTGTCGGTGACGTTCTCGCCCAGATCAACGAGAAGAGCGAAGAACAGCCGCCGAAAACGAAGAAGGGCAAGCCCATTCCGGCGGTGGAGGCGTTCGAGAAGGGTATTACCAGCGCGTCCAACAAGAGTAACAAGGACCAGCGCCTAGAGATTGTTGTTCACCGCCAGTGGCAGGCTGGTCGCGTCCTAGAGGCGCTGTGGAAGTACACGAGCATGGAGGCCGCGTTCAACGTCAACAACACGTTCCTCGTGGACGGCCGTCCCCGCCAGTTGGGGACCATCGAGTGTATGAGGCTGTTCCTGGATTACCGGCGCGCGTGTGTCGCCAGGCGCACGCGTGAGCGCGTGGGCGCGATTGACGCCCGCCTCTCCCAGCTCGCAGCACTGCTGACGGTGATCGGTGATGTGGATACGGCCATCAGCCTTATTAGGGAAGCGAAAACGCCTGGTGACGCGCAAAAAGCACTCATGGCGCGCTTCCAGATCAGTGAGTTTCAAGCGTCCTACATTCTGTCCATGCAGCTACGTCGGCTCACGAAGGCCGACGGCGACCAGATCAGGGCAGAAGATAAGGCGCTGCGCGAGGAAAAGAAGCAGCTAGAGTTGGTTCTGTCTGACGCGGATGCGATGAATGGCCTCATTGAGCGCGAGCTAGTGGACACCCATAAGCTCATCAGTAGCGAGCGTCGCACGGTCCTACACGACGCGGACCCGGCTGAGGACGCCGCGCCGGGTGCGGATGGCGATGCTGCTGGCGTTACGGGTGGCGACCTTGCGTCCGGCGACCTGCATGTGAGCGTCCTCAGTGGCGGGGCGGTTGTGTGTTCCACAAGCCTGTGGAAGTACCCCGCGAGGACGCGCGCATACAAGCACGGTGTCATCACGTCGCAGTTCGCTGTTCCCGCAGATAAGCGGACGGATGGCGGTGGTGAGCTGTTGCTCGTGTGCGATAACGGTGAGGGTGTGAAGGTTCCCGTGTCATTCTTCCACGACGGCGTGCCTGCGACCGCGAAAACCCTCGGAGTCACCCTCCCCGGTAACCTGGTTGGCGTGAGTGTGGTGGACGGTGGCAGCGATAGCGCTTACGGCCTTGTTGTCGCGTCCGAGATGGGTGTGGTGAAGCGTGTGAAGGCGGATTATCCTTTGCGTGCGGACACGGTTCCCGTATGCGTGCTCGCTGATGGTGACCGTCTCGTATCAGCCGTCCACGTGAGCGAGCCGGAAAGCGCGGGCGTGGACATGGTGTTCATCACAAAGGCCGGTAAGGTGTTGCGCGCGGACGCCGGGAAGGTGCGCGCCGCCGGATGCCGCGCGGGCGGCGTCGCTGGCATTGGCTTGGCTGACGGTGACAGTGTGATCGCGTTCAACGCTCTACCCTCGTCTCAGGCGGGTGACGCGTTGGTGGTGTCGTTGTCGGATGCTGGCGGCGGTCTCATCCGTGAGGGCGCGTGGAAGGCAACAAGCCTGACCGAGTTCAACGTGAAGGGCAGGGGTACGGGCGGTATGGCTGTGCGCGTGAACCGTAAGCGCGAAAGCGACTTACTGTTCGCTGGTGTTGCGGTCGGCGGGGCCGAGAGTATGGCTGTCGCTGATGGTGACGGTGGCGTGACCGTGGGGTTGCCAGTTGAGGTGTCTACGCGTTCGTCTAGTGGCGGCGAGTTCGTGCCTGTCGCGTCCGTGCCGGTGGCCGTTGGCGGCGTGTGACGGTAAACGCGGGGCGGTGGGGTTTTGTTTTCTCCACCGCCCCTGTGTTATCGTTATGACGTGAGAGAAGGGAGCGCTTGTGGCGTTTTTTGACTACCGTTACCAGGGGTACGCTGTGTCGTTTGGCGGCGCTTTAGGCGACGAGTTCGCCGAGAGCGTTTGTCGCACGTCTGTGTTGCCGCGTTTTCGTGGATGGCGCGTAGGGCGCGCGTCCGTGAGCGTGGAGCCTGTGGATGGTTCCGATCTTGTGGACGTGTATGTGTCCGCTGAGGTGGAGGGCGATCCGGTTGTGGGCGAGCGCGCGTTTGAGGCGCTTGTGCGCGAGGCGGAGGACGCTGTTGGCGTGCGCGTATATGGGTTTGACGTGCCGGAGGATTGCGTGCTTGGTGTGCATGATCTGGTGGTGGCGTCGTCCGCTTGTTACGGGCGATACGAGGTCAGTGCGCTTTAGCTGCGCCCTGTTTGTTTCTTTTTTGTTGTTTGCTATTGTTTGTAGCTGTTCTGGCCGTTTTCTGGCGGTTGGTTTCTTTTCTTTTTTCTTTGTGTGAGAGGATTGTTGATCGTGTCTATCAATACTGGCCGCATGTTTGCGGTTGTTCCCGTGTCCGCTGTTAAGGGGTTCGCGTCTGGCACGCGTCCCGGCGAGCTGGTGTCGAGTGTGTTTCCGTGGGCGCAGGGGTGCCCGGCGACTGTGTACGAGGACGAGGGCGTAGTAAGCATTGACGTGACGGACCTTGTGTGTCGTCGCGATTATGCGAACCTTGATTGGTTGCGTGCCGACATGCTGCCCGCCGTTCGTGACCTGATGGGTCGCGTGTTTGACGAGACGCCGGAGCTGTTTTCGCTTGTCTCGTTCGAGGGCGTGTTCTTTGAGGTGGGGGAGCGGCCTGGCGTGTGGCGCGTGAGTGTTCCCGCGCAGTCGGGTGGTGATCGTGAAATGGTTGCGACGCGCGCGTGGGACGGTGGCGTCATCGCCGCGTCTGGTGGCGTGGTTGCCCCTCTGTTGAGTGAGTGGCGCGTGTGACGTATCTGGTCGTGTCGCCTTGTTGCGCGCGTGATTGCCGTTATGCTATTGTGTAACCGTCTTGACCTGCCAGGTGTAGGTAGAGCGTCTGGGACCGTACCTGTCCGTTTATCGGGGGTGCGGTCCCTGCCTTTTATGTGACATGTTTCGCCGTATTGTCGGTATCCGCATGGTTGCGCGCGTGAGTGTCGGCGTGCTATTGTTGGTTTCGTCAGCGTCGCGTGCGCCCCACATCTCGGGGTGCGCGCGTTTTTCGTGCCCGCGCGCCGCATCGGTGGCGCGGGGTTGGTAGATGGATGAGGAGAGATACAGTGGTTTATAGGGTTTTGGATGTCGTTCGTGAGTTTTTCTTGGGTGAGGGTGTGCCGGATTGGGCGGCGCGCGGCGTTGCCGATCAGGGACAGCGCGCTAATGTTGCTCATTTGGAGGCGGCGGCTGTGGCGCTTCACGCTCGCCGTTGACGGCTTGTATGCCACCCGTTGGTGGCGTGTGGGTGCGTCCCCTTGTTGGGGCGCACCTTTTGCGTACCCGCGCTGTCATAGCATGGGTGCAATGTCGGTCTGTGGCGCGCGAACGGTGATGCGTGTTGCGCCTGTAGGTTGAGCGTTTTGCTGCGCTGCTTTCTCGCCGCGTTTTGTTATGCCACTTGCATCTGCGCTCGTTTCGCACGCGCTGGTCGTTCTTACGCGTTTCTAACACGTGTTAGTTGCCTGGTTTTGCCCTGCGGTTGCCGCGCTGCGTGTTCGCCGCTAACTGTAGCGGGCACAAGAGAGCGCGCCACATGTGGTCGGTACATGTGTGGCGCGCTTTTCTTTGCTTGCCGGTCCCTGCGGCACCGGCTGTCGTCTCTACTCGTTGTCGGCTGTGGTGCCCAGGAGCGCCCAGGCGAGGTTGTTGTTAAGTTCCTGCTCGGTGTCGCAGTTGGATGCTGAGTCGAGGATACGCCAGAGGTATTCATCCCAGAGGTCGCGGTGTGGCGAGTAGTCGTCAATGAGGTAGTCGGCGACATCCTTGGGGCGCTTGAACTCTACCTTGTGTAGCCAGTGGGCGAACACGGGCAGGTTCACGTCGAGGACAATGTGGTCGCCCCAGCTAGAAAACCAGCCGTCAATCGTGTGCTTGTCGCCGTGGTTGGTCGTGAACTCATACGTGGGATGATCGAGCATCCCTGTGTACATGTGCTCCTCGCATGTGCCGTCTGTGTCCTTGTATGTGTTGGATTGGAAGTCGGCGAGCCGTAGTTGCATCGTTTGTCCTCCTGGTCTTTTTCTTTCGTGTGCGATTTGGTGTGTACACGCCAACGATAACATGCTTGTAGTGGCTCTGTCACAAGCGCCCGTGTCGCGTAGCACATATGTTGTGTGTCTCCTGTCTGCCGATGACGTGTGTGGTATGATGGTGGGTATGGATACTATGAATGTGAGCGCCCCGGTGGCGCATGTGAATGTTCCGGCTGCGTCCCGCGTGAGCATGGAGCGAGCCGCGTACGGTGATGTTGCCGCCCATGATGGTGGCGTGTTCCACTGCTATACGATGCGTTGCCCGGATGAGGGTGACGCGTATGACGGTGACCGCGTGCATGTGGATGTGACGCGTGGTACTGGCTACCACACTGGTATGACACGTTTTCTGTCGGCGACCGCATACTATGAGGCGGACAAGAGCGTGCCGCATGGGCGGCGTTTGAGCGCCACCGTCAACGATCTTGGCACGCATTACGGTGTGCGTATGGGGGTCGTTGCGCCCGCGCATGTGGCGTCGCTCCTCGCGTCCACCTACCACGTCACCCCCACGGGGAGTATGGGTATCGCGAGCGTGCTAGATAGCGGTAACGCGCTCCTGACGGCGTTTGAGGATGCGATGGAGCGCACATATGTGCCGACTCTGGTGAGTGAGGCGGCGTGGCTGAACTCGCGCAACCACGCGGTCGTGAGCGCCTTGTCGATGCTCGGCCAGTTCGATGCGGTGAGTCCGCGTAACATTCTCGCACATTGGCGTGAGCGCGTGGAGGCCGCTATCTCTTCCGCTGGCTGTGAGGGTGTGCCTCTCGCCCCCGTGGTGGAGGCGGTGTTGGGTGTTCTCGCCCCGTACAGGTGGCACGCGTACACGGTCAATGTGGAGGGTAGCGCGGATAGCGTGTGGAGCGCCGCGCAGAGTGACGAGAACGGATACGGTGAACTGTGGGCGCTGCACCGTCTGATCGCTGAGGCGTGGAGCGCCCGCCCGTCAGACGAGATTTGATCGAACACCCCGCCCGCGAGAAGGAGATGCTGTGGGCGGGGTGTTCGCGTTTGTGTGGTGCGCACGCTTGGTCATTGTCCACGCCGGTTCAGCGCGCGGACCATGCAGTCAACGTGGTATAATCAACTAACGGTAACAAAAACCAACGAAACGAAAGAGAGAAAACAAGATGAGCGCAATGTGGAGCCGCATCCGAGAGAGCCGCGCGGGTATTGTTGCAACCGTGGCTGTTCTGGCGGCGGTGCTGCTGGTGCCGTTCGGGTACACGGTGCATGTGCGTAATGAGACGATTCGGCTAGAGAACCGCGTGGAGGCTGGCGCATCCCAGGTGGACACGGTCATTCAGAAGCGACTGGACTCGCTGAATCAGCTTGTCCGCACTGCGCAGGAGAGCGCACAGTTTGAGTCTGACGCGATTAACCGCATTATTGAGGCGCGCGATAAGACCGCTTCCGGTGACGTGGAGGGAGCGAACCTGGCTATCAACGCTGTCGCCGAACAGTACCCGGAGATGAAGTCCGTCGCACTGTTCGCTAACGTCCAGTCAGAAACGTCGCTCGTTGAGAATCAGCTCAACGCGGCCAGGACGGCAAACAACGTGGACGTGCGCGAGTACCGTAACTATGTGCGCCAGTGGCCGCACTCGATGGTCCTGTCCTGGCAGGGTTACGAGGAGAAGCCGTACCAGCTGTTCCAGGCGACCGGCGGCGCAAAGGATTATTCGCCGTCGTCCGTGTGGGGCGACAAGTAACATAAGTACGCGGCCGCCCCTGTGTTCGCTGACGCTATCGGCGGCACGGTGGGCGGCTGTGTGAACGTGACAGAGGCGTGGGAGAAAGGATGGCGCATTGTGTTCACTATAGCCGATAAGGTGCGTCGTGTGACCGGGTTCGCGTCGGCGGCTGTCCGCTGGCTGCGCGAAACGGCCGTCGAGTGGCGTGAGCTTGTGAGCGACCCGCCAGGGTTTCGACTCGTATGCGGTTTCGCCGCGTGCGTGGCAACCATCCCGCTCGTATTCATGCCGCTGTTGTCGATGTCAAGGGCTGCTGTCCAGGCGGAAAACGATCAGGTTCTTCTCGCTACTGTGGTGGAAACGCCGGAACAGTTCAACTGGGCTGTGGACACGCAATTGGGGAACATTCTCCTCCACGACACGGTGAACGTCCCAGAGGGTATGAACGCTACTGTGGACGGCGCTTACGTGAGCGAGGGCGCAGCTTTCGGTTTCGGCTGGTACCGGGAGGAAGAACACCTAGTGTCTCACACTGAAACATACTCGTGTGGCAGTAAGGGCGAGACGTGTACTCGCACCGTGTGGGAGTGGGAGTGGGAAGGCGCTGGCAGTTCGTGGGATTGGATTGATACCGCGTCGTTTAAGGGCCGCGAAGTTCCGACTGAGTTTTTGGGTGCGAAGTATGAGTGGCTGGACCCGTCTCAGGATGTGGTGTTTCCGGAGGGGACTCGCTTTCACGGGATGAGCGTGTCAGGCGGTTACGTGTATGAAACGTCTCGCATCCGGTACACGTTTAAGGCTGCTCGCGGCGGCTACGACGGGAGTGTGACGCTCCACGCGGGTGAAGGTGGGCAGTTGTCGAAGGTTGCCGACTTTCAGCGCGGCAAGAGCGTGGAAGAGTATCGCGAGTCGTACACGTCAATGGCGCGCGCCTACATTATGCCGGTCATTGTAGAGGTGCTGGTGTTGATTGTTGTGTGCGTGGTGACGTATGCGTTGGTGATGCGTGCGGCTGAGCGCAGTTAATTGTTGCCGGTTTGTGCGTGTTCGTGTTGCGTGCGCGTTTTGGCTTGTGGTAACGTGTAGGGAAACGGAAGCCCCACACAATAGGGGGCGGCCTCCCGTCAGGAAAGGCCGAGGAAGCATGATGAGGGACAATCATTTTGGTGAACACTAACGAAAACAATGATGGCGGCGGTCAGGCAACCCACAAGCCAACTACTGCCGCTGGTGGTATTGTTTCTGCCCCAGTGCTGGGGTGGGGCGAACGCGCGAGTGGCTTTGTGGACGAGACAGGGTACACGCCTGTCCCCGAGGGTGGCGAGGCGACGGCCATCGTGTCGGCTGACATTGGGGTTGGCGCGTATGAACGTTTCAAGGAACTGCTGGGTCGCGATGCTGTCAGGTGCGTGAGCGTGGAGTCTTTCTCTACTGAGTCGATGAATGGTGCGGCGTTGTGTTCGTATGCGTTGTCGGTGGCTGGCGAGTATGCGACGGGCGGCACCGGGTGGGGTTGCCTGGTGGTTCCGGTCACGGGCGCGGGTAGCGCGGAAATGGTGTCACGTCTGCTTGATTTTGATGAGACGATTGCTGAGGGGCTTGTGGTGTTGGTGCCAGACGTGAGTCCTGGTGGCGAGGTTCAGGTTGCGGCGAAGGGCGGCGCGGTGTGGGCGCGCCGCGTGGTGGCGTTGTGCGCTCGCGTGATCGGTGCGGGTGGCGTGGTTGTGTCGATGCCTGCTGGGTGGCAGGATTGGCGTATTCACCTGGCGGGTTATGTGGCTGCTGGTCAGGGTGTGGTGGGCTATCATGTTGATGGTGGCGGCGTGTATGACGCGCTCAGGTATGCTGCGCGTGGTCTTGGCGTTCCGGTGTTTACGGTGAAGTCGTATGCGGATAGGGGGCGCGCGGGCGTGGATGTGTTGTGCCGCTGGTATGAGGGCGCGGTTGTTCGTTCTTTCACTCAAAGCGTGTGCGTGTCGCGCGCTGGCGTGGATGACGTGGTGGATAAGACATATTCTGATCGCGACACTCTCTATCATGAGGCAATTGTGTTCCGCCTGCGGCGTAATGAGTGTCGTCGAGCTGCGAAAAAGTATAAGGGTCTACCTGTAGAGGAGCGCGCGTCGGCGGGGTTTGGTGTGCCGCGTCCGGGTGAGGAGGAGGCGTGGCATCTAGTGTAGCCGCTGAGACTGCTCGCGTCGGTGTGGCACGATTTACTCTCTCTCTGTATTAGTGGGGTGTGAACGTTCTCGTTTGCGGACGGTTCGCGCCTCACTATTATTTTACCTGTTATTGTGTGCATGTCGGTTTCTTTTTGTGTTGATTCTTGCTTGTTTGCGCTATTTTGCTGTGTTCGGTTTCCACGCGTGGGCGCGGCTATGATGGTTTCTGTATGTGAGAGGAGCTGCTGGTGGGCAGCTTGCCTGTTGATGGTGTTGGCGCGAGCGCGTCCGGCGTGGTCGATGTCGTGTTGTGGGTTGACGTGGAGGCGACGGGCGTTGACCCGGACTGCGAGCGCTTGTTGGAGGTCGGGGGCGTGGTGACGGACATGTCGGGGCGCACGCTCGGGTTGGAGCCGTTCGCTCGCGTCGTGGACCAGGGGAGCGCGGCTGAGGCGGATAGTGTTGTTAGTGGGATGCGTGGTAGTGCGGCGGTGATGCACGCGCGTAGCGGCCTGTCCGAGAGCGTGCGCGCTGTTGGTGGGTCTGGCATGGTGGCTGGCCTGGTTGACATGGAGATGTGTGCGTGGTTGGAGGAGTGCGCGGACGCGTTCACTGGGTTGCATGGTGGCTCGTCGTACAGGGTGTGGCTTGGCGGGAACAGTGTCCACGCTGACCGGGGTTTCGTGAAGCGTTTTCTGCCGTGCGTGTACGCGTCGTTGGACCATAGAGTGTTGGACGCGTCGAGCGTTGCCCGTTTTCTACATGCCGGTGGGGTGAATGTTGCGTGGGTTGCGGATAGCCCTGCCGCGCATCGTGCGTTGCCTGACGTGTTGGGGTGCGTGCGCCAGTACAGGGAGATGTTGCGCGCTGTTTCTGAGCTTGGTGTGTGATAGGTGAGTGGCGGGCACGGGGCGCTGGCATGTTCGTGTGGTATGATGTGGCGTTATGACGAATAGTAACTTTTCTTCTCGCGGTTCTGTGTCTGCCGCGTCTTTCCCGTCCGCGACCGTTGATGACGGGTACGATGGCTTGTACACGCGTCGTATGGCGCGCTCGTATGGGAGTAAGTGGGACGCGCTGCGTGACCGTGTGCGTCCGGGTGTGAAGGTGCTTGATTTTGGTTGCGGGATGCCAGAGAACGCGCGATTGTTGCGTGATCTGGTGGAGGGTGCGGGCGGCGAGTATTACTGTCATGACGCGCATCCTAACGTTGAGGAGGCGATGCGCGTTGACGGCGGGTTCCGTCATGTGAGTGCGGGTGACCTGACTGAGCACGTGGGCGCGTTTGACGTGGTGTTTATGTCGAGCGTCGTCCACGAGATGCTGACGCCCACGTGTAAGCCAGGTAGCGTTGCGAACGCGGCGCTGTTTGAGCTTGTTGGTCGCCTGGTGGCACTGTCTGGGTGCATTGTTGTCCGCGATTGGGCTGACTACGCGGTGGGCGCGCCGGATGGTTCGTTGCCCGCGTCTCTTGGTCTCGTAGGTGAGGGTGCGGCGCGCGAGGTGGCGCAGTGGGTGGATGCGATGGTTGCTCACGGTGTGATTGCTCCCGGTTCCGCTTACGTCATGCCCTCCACCTCTCCTGGCGGGTGGTCGCTCACGGGTGAGCGCGCGAGCGTGTGTGAGGTGTTCTTGCACTCGGTGTGGGGTCTGGGGTCTCTTGCTCGCGAGTCGCAGGAACGGCACTGTAACGCGTCGTTTGGTTCTCCCGGCGGGTTTATGCAGTGGTTTTATGGGGAGCGAGGGTTCACCGTCGAGGACGTGCAAGTGTTTTACGATGAGGGGTTCTCGCGTCACGGGTCGCGGCTGTTCCGCCTTGATGGCGCGTTACCGTGCGCGACGAAAGCGGTGACGGTCCTACGTAACGGTGTTCGTTGACCTCACGCTCTCCCGTGTGACGTGGTTCACTTGTTTTCGTGTTGACGTGGCGTGCGGACGTGGGATATGATTATCCCTGTGAGTGATTGAGGGTCAAGTGAGCGGCCCTCTCATAGGGCCTCCAATGGGCCGGTCGAAAAGGCGGGCGTTGGAGAGGAACCGGGAGGGTCGCTCACAGGTTGACAGAAGTCGCGAACAGCGATAAGATAACAACATAACGTCATAACGGAGTGTAGCTCAGCTTGGTAGAGCGCCCGCTTTGGGAGCGGGAGGCCGTGGGTTCAAGTCCCGCTACTCCGACGGTACACATAGTGTACAATGGACCTCTAGCTTAATTTAGGGTCAGCAATACGGCGGTGTTCTAGGCCCGCTAACGCGGCTCTCCGGGTAAAGCGCCTGTCCAGCAGTGGCAGGAGATGACAGTTCGATTCTATCGAGGCCCACAGCGCTAATCTGGCGACCGGAGTAGCAGACGCGGGTTCGAGTCCCGTCACTGGCCCCGCAAAGGCTGGTGTAGTTCAATAGGAAGAACGCCAAACGGAGACGGGTTCGATTCCCGTAGCGTAGAGAACAGAATACTAGTTAAGTTCTCGGAATAAGGGGTAGCTCCTCTTTTCTGGGCCGTTAGCTCAATTGGTAGAGCACCTGTTTTGCACACAGGAGGTCGCAGGTTCGATTCCTGTACGGTCCACAGTCGCACTCTTAGGAGGCGCGACTGGTAGCACACTCCATTCGAGTGCGCTCCACCCGTGGGCTGATTCCCCGCTGGTGGCGGGCGCGCGTGTGTGCGGGAGGAATGGTGATGATCGCCTCCAAAGTAGCGTCACTGGTGTGGTCGCTTGCGCAGACATGCGCATGTGAGCGGGTTCGATTCCCGCCGTTACACAATGCGCCCGATACCGCCGGTTAAGGCCCACGAGATATGAGTGGGTGCTCCCGCGCGG
>ERZ773267.1231-NODE-1231-length-14629-cov-14.449842_pt1 | contig 14629 bp, 10 predicted proteins | sample MGYA00511959_ERZ773267 | MGnify/ENA primary metagenome ERZ773267 (study PRJEB29015, sample SAMEA2738165) | human oral metagenome | biome: human oral; feature: human-associated habitat; material: saliva | place: China | collected 2240 ... | reverse complement strand
CCATAATTGATATCATCAATCTTGCCTATTGCCACCGTCATGTTCTTAGCACCTTTATTCCATGAGGGGAAGAACAATCGGCAATGTTGGGGATTACGACGTAGCCAAGCACTTTTCTCTATACGAAAAATAGCGACTATCGCCACGCTCACCAGAACTATCATAGCAAGAGGTACATAGATAAACAGATTATTTTCATAGAGTAAATCAAATCCAATACCAGAAAAGGCAAAACCCATGGATATGCCGAAGGATGCTATTATAGATAGGATGTACCAAACGAGACCACCTTTAGAAAAGGTCTTAATACTGGGTGCCGAATGAAAAAAAGAGTAACGATAGAATAGTTTATTAAGCCCATAAATAAAGCCGTACGCTCCTAAAATAATAATGGTAGATACAATAAATGATTTCATCTTATATTATTCTTGATTTAATAAGTTTATATTCTTGATTGGACAAGGGGATTGGGGTGGTGGGTGGTGGGTGTTGAATGGTGGGTGATGAGGGATAGATAATGAGGGTGATAGATGTTGAATGTTGGGTGGTGAGGGATATATAATGAGGGTGATGGGGGTTGAGTGGTGGGCGATATGCGGTGATTCTGACCATAATTCTTACTATGCAAACAGCAGAGAAACATCTGCTCTCGATTTTTTTTCATGAAAAGAAATATTTCTTCTCACGTAAATAAATATTTTTTTTCACGTAAATAAATATTTTTCTTCATGAAAATAATTCGCAATGACAGGACGGAACACTATCGTACGAGGACGAAAACGGACTAATGACCCTGTTCTGCTGCCTAACTGAGAAACATCTTGTCGACCCATACCGATAAGGTAGAACCTCCTAACTGATGACGTTATGCAACTCATTCACAAAGTCTTTCAAACCCACAAAATGCTCGCCAAAGACATCCCGCCACCTGTTTCGGTTCAGTGGATACTCCATGAAGTCACTCATCTGCAGGTCGCCATTCTCGCTGAGATAGTTCAGTATCTCTTTCAGATACTGTTCTTGCTCACCTGTCAGGTTGCCATCTTTGATGAAGCGGGTGTAGAGGGCTAATGCTTTCTGGCGGTCGACTCCCTGTATGACACGGATAAACGCAGCCACATTATGGTTATATTTCTTTCCATTCGTAGCTTCATCAAACTCCGTACGTGTACCTAATTCTTCCCAGAAGATACGTTGCAACTCGTTGACATCATCCGTCGTCAGCTGCTCAAAGTTCTGTATCTTCCTTAATACTTCATTGTCCGTATGCTTTGCTAAATAGTCTATCACACGATCGTGATAGGTAGCCTTCAGCGTGACAGGAGCAGCCACAGCATCCGAACTGATTGCATCTTCGATATTGATAACAAATCTTCTCTCGTCCCTACTCTCGGCTAACACATGCACCAACTCACGTAGTTCCTTCCTCACTCGTTCGAGACTATCCAGCGTGCGACGCTCCCAGAAGCCTGCTGTCTGCACCTCCTTAATGGTTTTCATCCGCTCTCTCACAGCTGGGATGGTGGCTTTCTTCTCTAAGAATTGGGCTATCTTTATCACACTCGCACGACTGTTGTCAGCCTTCACTGTACTATCTACCGCCTCTAACTGCAGATAAAGCATCAATACATCGAACTTCTTTGCAGCCTCATTCTCCTTTGGACGAGGCAGCAGATGGGCTATTCCCTTCAGTTCGACAACGTCTAAATCACTCAGACAAACCCATGCCTCACGGTCACGATAGGGTTCGATAGTCTGCAGATGTGCTCTGACATCTATGCGCGACAGACTCAGACTATCCACCTGTGCGTGTAGGATTTCCTTCAACTCATCATGTAGTCTACGATTGTCCTCCTTCTCTTGATGTTCTGCCGTCTGTAATGCAGCTGCTATATCGAGCCTCAACGCAAAGAGTCTTTCGGTCAACGACTTCATAGCGACTGGGTTTGCACCATCACTGTTTACCGAGAAATACTCGAAGTTATTACACCAATCGAAGATATAAAACTCCTTCTTATCAGCACTACCAAACACCTTCGGACAAAGACGTGTGCCACGTCCTATCATCTGCATAAACTTAATCTTCGACTTCACACATTTAAAGAAAACGAGGTTAAGCACCGATGGCACGTCAACACCCGTGTCAAGCATATCGACACTGACGGCTATCTGTGGGTACTTATCCATCTGTTCGAAGTCAAGTATAAGACCACGCGCATGGTTGACATAGTTATCAATCAGCTGACAGTAGTCGGGATCTTTCTCTGGATAGAGCGTGCGGAAGCGTTCAACGATGAGTTCTGCGTGCTTGTGGTTCATGGCGAAGATGATAGTCTTACCTATCTCCTCCCCACTCTTCACCTTCAAACCCTTTTCCATCAACTCCATCAATACCTTATCAACGGTATCTATGTTGAAAAGATATTTGAAAATCTCTTGCGGAAGGATATCACGATGATATTCATCGTCGGGTCCTAAGCCTGCTAAAGACTTCTCATACTCCATCAGTCTTTCAGCTTCTTCACGATCTTCCTTCGACATTTCATCCCATTTTGCACCACGTTCCATTATCTTGGAGTGATACTGCAACGTTTTATAAGGACAGAGATAGCCATCCCTGACAGCCTCATCAATGTCGTAGCTATAGTTAGGCATACCATTATCCAACTGTAGAAGGTCGTAGGTATTACGGTCTATCTCGTCACGTGGGGTGGCTGTCAGACCGATGAGTAACGAGTCGAAATAGTTGAAGATTGCGCCATACCGTCCAAAGACACTTCGATGGGCTTCGTCGATGATGATAAGGTCGAAGCGGCCAACACTAAAGGCTTTATCCTCTCTGTCGAGGTAGTTTATCATCGTTTGATAGGTTGAAAAGAGGATACGTGCCTGCATATCAGGGGCTTTCTCCTCGCTCAACACCGACATAGACACACTTGGCAACAAGGCTTCGTAAGCACGATGAGCCTGACCGACCAAGGCTGTGCGGTCGGCAAGGAAGAGCACTGTCTTCACCCAATCATTGCGCATAAGGATGTCGCAGAGCGAGATACTCACACGTGTCTTACCTGTTCCTGTTGCTAAGACGAGCAGTCCTCGACGGTGCTTAGCATTAAACCACTCTACAATACGCTTGATAGCGGTCTGCTGATAAGGGCGGTCAGTAATTTCTTCCTTTATCGTTACGTCTTTTATCTCAGCCCTCCCCCGCTTCTGTATCAGCCTTTCAAGGTCGTCCATAGAGTGGAAAGAGATTACATCACGGTCGGTATAGCCCATACCATCGATGACCTTTGTCGTGAAGCCATTGGTATAATAGATGACAGGACGCACACCATATCGCTTCTCTAAGCAGTCAGCATAGAGCGTTGCTTGGTGCCGTCCTTCTGTTACGGCATGGTTAGTGGCCTTGGCTTCAATGACAGCTAAGGGCTTTCCGCCACGACTAAAGAGAACATAGTCGGCATAGCCTTTCCCCGAGGCAGTGGGCATCCCGTCTACTTCCACCTCTATGCAAGCCTTTCCACCCAGCACTTTTCCCTTCTCTTCTAAGATTTCCCAACCTGCTTCCTCGAGCATATAATCGATGAGATACTTCCTTGTCACCGCCTCACTTTTAAGACTTTCGCGAGGTATCACCACTGGTTGTGGATCGTCGAGCGTCTCTTTCTGTACACTATTGACCACCTCCATCTCTACCTTTGGTTCAGGACTCGTAACGAGGGCAACCGTGGTAGACGGTGCAGAGATAAGGGTTGCATCGAAGGGTGGGATATTCTTCACAGCATCCCAACGACCCATAAAACCCGCTACGACATTATAAAGCGCACGAAGACAACGGAAAGCCTTCACACGATTGACAGGTTCGGCACCGTCATGGCTGGCTGCATTGCCTATCTTCTTTACTAAATAGATGTCGTCCGAAAATCTATAATCGTGGTTGATAAAGGCGTCTGTCTCTGGCAGACGTAACATATCGTTGAGTGTCATCCGCTCGTCAACTGTCACACCTTTTATCTTCAGCATGTTCTTCATCAGCCACTCAAGGGCCTTACGAGCATTGTTGGCAGACGCATCAGGATAGATAGGTTGTTGTTCTTCAGCCAACCTGCAATAGTTATGCAAGCTTTTAAAGCTGGGTATTTCGTCTGCTACCAATCGTATGTAATCAAAGTTTTTAGCCATGTCGTCTTTCTTCGTCTTTATGTTTCAAGTATTCTGATTGCTTATTTAGTCAAACCAATATTGCATCCGTGCAGCAAGAAGGGTCTCTAAGTCGGTTATCGTCTTTTGAATAGCTGCTTTCTGAAGTTTTATCAGTCTTATCTTACGAGTAAAAGAACTCTGCAAAGAGAGAGGAGGAAGGGGGATTAAGGTCTTCCTTATAATCTGTTGTGATATATTTGCTTGTGCCCCTCCTATGGCAGACTTTAAGAACTCAGCCTTTCTACTAATCAAGAAATAATATAAATATTCTGGTGTCAAACTTCCATTAGGGAAAATACCACAAATAGCTTGGTTAGTACTCATTTCTTTTCGAAGAATACCAACTTGTCCTACTGTTGCACCATACATTGCTATAACAACCGTATTAACTGGAAATATTTTTGCGGAAGAGTGCTCCAATCCTAACAATGTGATAGTTTGTTCTGTGTTATAAATATCCCCTTGACTTACTTCTCCACTCCGAAGCCACAATATATCACCATTATAATATTCATTATGGGCTTTAGATGGAGTTCCACCCGAAGACGTTTCACAAATATCACCAATTTTCTTCACTTCCCACCCTTTCTCATTCTCCACAGGGTCCCCAAACATCTCATAGAAGATGCTTTGTGCAAGTGCGTCATAGTCTTTTAGCTGCTCTTTCTTAATCCGTATCAGCTCGTTTAGCTTATCAAGTTCGGAGACAATGGATAGCTGGGTAGGCTTGGGAGGAACGGACATCTTTACTTTCAACAAGTCATTTTTGGTTAGGCTTGGAATAGTAACCGCTCGATTATGCCTTTCAAAGTTATAGTCAAGACAGAAATAGAATAAATATTTGGGGATTAGCCATTCTTAATCTACACTTAAACCAAAAGCAGTATCAACATTCCAGAACTTAGATTCTACAAATAATGGCTTATTGATATTACCTTTTCTTCCTATAATAACACAATTTTCTGGGCAAAGCCAGTCTAAAGCATAGCCCATAATACCACCACTTCCATATATTGGATATTGACCATTGGGACTCTCTACCGCCTTTTGGTTCTTACCATTAATAATCGTAAGAACATCTGCCCAACTTTTATACTCCCATCCCTTTCTCATACGCACACCTCCTTTTATAGCATGAAACAAGCTTGATTCCGTTCAAACCACTGCATAGCAATCCCCTTGCCTACCCTCTCATAGCCAAAAGAACATACCCTTGTAAAAGTCAGCTGATTATTCATTCACTCCCTCCTCTAACATTTCCATGAGTGCATTATAACCACTTAGATAATCTGCCTCATTCGCTTTTAGACGAGAAAGGATGTCGTTGACAGGCTCATAGGTTACTTTCTCACGCTCTACCTCCTTATACTTATTTATGGAGAGGTCGTAATCATTCGCACGAATCTCATCAACTGGCACCATAAAGCTCTGCTCCTTACGACTGCGATTGGCTTCGTCAGCAAGATTGTGGAAGCGGTTGACAACATCAGGAATGTCATTCTCGGCTATTGGCGAACGCTTGTCGTCGAGCGAAAAGCCGTCAGCCTTCATATCATAGAACCACACCTTATCCGTTCCACCACTATTCGTCTTCGTGAAAACAAGTACTGCCGTGCTAACTCCAGCGTAGGGTTTGAAGACACCACTCGGCATAGAGACGACCGCCACTAACTGCTGATTGTCGACAAGTTCCTTACGCATTGCGATGTGCGCCTTGGATGTTCCGAAGAGAACACCGTCTGGAACGATGCTCGCACAACGACCGCCCACCTCCAACGAACGTACGAACTGGGCAAGAAAGAGTAGCTCCGTCTTCTTCGTGTCAGCGTAGGCAAGAATCTTCTTGTTTACGTTTCCCTTGTCAAGACTGCCCGCAAAGGGTGGATTAGCAAGGATGAGTGTATAGCAAGACTCGTCATTGTTCTGCTCAGAAAGCGAGTCACGACGTGCCAATTCAGGTGCTGTGATGTCATGCAAGAGGAGGTTCATTGCACCGATACGTAGCATCGTTGGGTCGGTATCGTAGCCATTGACGAGCGAAGACTTGATATGCTTCACCGATTCAGCCGTATAGAGTGCCCGCTCGTGATGCTCCTTGATATACTTCACCGCCTCCACCAAGAAGCCCGCACTACCCATCGCAGGGTCGCAGATATAGTCGGCTGGTGTCGGCTGCATCATGTCTACAATCATACGAATGATGTGGCGAGGTGTGCGGAATTGTCCGTTAGTGCCCGAAGCAGCCATCTTACCAAGTATATACTCATAGACATCGCCCATCGCATCACGGTTGTTCATATCGAGGGCATCAACCCCATCGACCACCTTCGTCAGTGTACGAGCATCCGAGATAAGGAAGGTAGCCGATTGCATATACCTGCTGTAGGCACTCTCCTCACCTGTTCCGATGGTCTTGATAAACTCAAAGACATTCTGACGAACCATCTGAAACATGTTTTCAGGACCCGTATGACGGAACACCGACCAACGCATACTCTCGTAGGGCACGTTCTGTTTGGTAACAGGATTAAACCAGTTCTGCCCAACAAGAAAGGTAGGATTCTTTACTTCGGTATCAAAGTCGCGTGCCATAGCTTCCTCTTGTAGCTGCTTGTCGTCAAGCATCTTCATAAAGAAGATATAGGTCATTTGCTCTAAAACAGTAATAGGATTGGTGATACCAGAGACGTGGAAGGTGTCCCATATCTGGTCAATCTTGGTTTTTATCTCGCCAGTTATCATCGTTATCTGTTTACGGATTATAGATTGTGCTTGCCCTCTACCAAGCAAGACGACTACAAATGTACAAATTATTTTCCAATTCTTTCACTTGGAAACTTTGAATTTTGAACTTTAGTCTTTGCCAAAAGAAAGCAGAGATATGGACTGGGTGACATAAAAGAAAAAACAAAAGAGTATGTAGCCTTTGGATAGAAAGGACTTATCACACAAATTATTTCTCCATTTCTTTGTTATCCTATAAGAAACCATTATATTTGCAAAGAACAAAGAAATAGAACTCTATGCCTACAATCGCACTACTAACACTTAACGGACATAGCTATGATGTCAGGCTACTCAACCAATGTTTCAGACTGCTCATTAGGTGACTTACACCCCAAAATATAAAATAACAATAATGAAAAGCATCCTACTAAAAATCCTGTCAATAATAAGTCCAGTTATTATCCTTGCAGCTTTGGGCATTATGCAGGGAGTATGGTTTGATGTAGAGGAGTCTATTGAAAGAGGAGATACAGAAGTCTATCATCCATCTTCCATTCAATATTTATTGTATTATTTGGTAAGTATAGTCTTGTTTGTGCTTTCTTGGCTGCTGCTGAAACATGAATATAAAAATACATCATCTGCTTTCTTGCGAATAATATATGCAACTATTTTAGTATTAGATATTGGCATTATACTGATATGTTTCCTTGCTCTTTAAATCCGATTATCTTATTGTTCGGACAAACGAGGCGATAGCTTCACCATTGTTTTAATGATACGATATTGTCTTATCGGGCTTCTGGTATTAGGTAACGCCCGTGCTCTACAGTACAAGACGACTACAAATGTACAAATTATTTTCCAATTCTTTCATTTTGATTTGAACTTCTTTGGGGTTTAACAAAGCAACTTAAAGAATGGAGCTAAGCCTTCGCACGATATGTGCGGAGCCTCCGCACATGTCGTGTTGATGCTCCGCACATATTGTGTTGAGGGTTTAGCCGCCCCTCAACCACTTCTTTTATGATTCTTCTTAAGTATGAAGTGATAAACTAAAAAACTTACATAATAAGGCACACGGAGCGACGGAGAGGACGGAGGTGAAGGCATAGCACAGAGGTGCCGATGGCACATAGAGCGACGGAGGCGTAGCGTACAGATTTTTGATAACTCTGTTGGGATAAACGCTTTGTGTATAAAGTGCTAATGGAATTGGCAAACTATCTCCATTACTCCACGCACCGACGGTGCCTCCATAACTTCCATTACTTTGTTTTAATAATCCTCCGTATTCTCCTTTTCTCCGTGTGACATTTCGTCAGAGACCTAAGCTTAAGCGAATCATTATCATTCCAAATATCTGAAACCCTAAATTGTGTCTCCATTTCTTTGTATTTCTGTAAGAAAACATTATATTTGCAAAGAACTAAAAATAGAACTCTATGCCAACAATCGCACTACTAACACTTAATGGACATAACTATGATGTCAAACTACTCATCCAATCTTTTGAATTGCCTGTTGGGTGGAATGGATTCCCGAAACAATCTTTGCCTGGTGGCGGACAATTACGCTTACTGATGGATACACCTGCCGACAATTTCATATTGGAACTAATGATGAAGACGGAGGAAAACCCCATTGCAGAGGGACTGCTTGAGATATACGACGGAACAGATGATATACCATTACGTCACATCAAATTTAGCAAAGCATATATCACTGAATTCCGGGAAACTTTCAATATCCTAAACGGTGGAGAGATGACCACTTATGTGCAAATTTCCCCAATGGAAATGACAATCAATAAGAGACTCGATATAGAACGAAGATTCTTTTGGTTATGGAACCAAACTCCACTGAAACCTATGAAGATGAAAGAAGTTGTGGCAGATCCCAACATACACATTAACGATGCTTATTGGCTCAATCCTAATGGAGAGAAATGCAGAGATTTCCCTATTGGAGAGTCTGTAAAGCTCTATTTAGTTCTTGGTAATTACAATGTAGGGCAAACAGTTCAATTCAACTTCGAGGAAGAAACCGATGAAGGAATCTACCATGAGTCTTGCTCTGGACTAACAAACAACAAAGGTATGGTTATTATTGAAGATTTTAAACTAAAAAAGAAAGAATGACATATATGGCACAAATCATTATTACATCGCCACAAGCAGTGGGAAGCGTAACGATTACAGCTCGTGAACCAGGCGTCGTTACATATCACATCTATTGGGATGGAAGAATAGAAAAACATATTCCAAAAACTATACAGAAAGGATATGAAAAAAAATACAAGTATGTCTATCATTCTTCTGATACCGAAAAGTATGAGATATGTACATTGGATTTCTTTAAAATAAAGGAAAAAGAAAATGGTATCAAACTTTTTAAAAAACCAGAAAGGACAGACATTTCAGAAGACTTGAAAGTTTCTGAAGGACAAACTGAGAGACGTATTCTCTATAAAAACGAAGATGTTGCGGAATTTGGTTCTAATAATGGGGCAACCTTTTGGAGACTTTATAAAGCTAAATCTAATAATATAGAAATAGTACGAATGCCAGACTATTTAAACTTTATTAGAGGAACAGTGACTATTTCCTATACTTTCGCAGCAACGAAAAGACGTTATGCAAGTCCTAATGCCTTTGCTGGTTTCATCGGTGCACTTGCAACAACGAGACTAAAATTGCAAACCACAGGAAGTTGTTTTAAATATGGTAGTTGTTTCCCAAGTTCTGAACATGTCAATGGAAAAAGTATAGATACAGTTTACTTAAACGATAAAGATGAACAATTATTTATTACAGCAATGAAAAAATTTGGTTTCAATAAACAAATAACAGGTAGAAATAAAAAGGTATTTAGTGATGCAATCCAAGAAAGAAAAGGAACATTGCATAATTCTCATTTGCATTCTGGTTTTAATGAAGCTGTTGTAAAGATTGTCACTCTGTCTATTTTAATACTTTTATTAATTTCTTGTAAGCAGAAAGTTCTGTCTCAACCTTGTCAGAATTTAATCGTTGAATCTTATAATAATGTATTTTTACTTGGTGATAGTATTGTCGCTAATAGTGCTTTTTCCAATCAAGTAAACACCTCTTGTACAACGGGAAAGGAAGGGTGTATACTTGAAAAACTGACAACAGATTACTACAGTTCATTTTCTAAAGAATCAGGTTCGGTTTTGAAATTAGATAAGACGCATCAACTATCACTCAAAATTTATAAGAAAAAGAGTAGTACGGAAGAACATATAAGAGCCTATGCCCTGCTTTCTGTAAACAACTTGGTTTCTGATTCAATTCTGTGCTATGAATATTACAATAATGCCAATACACTTTCTTGCTATGAACAGATATATTACATCAATATTAACCAACGCAAGATATGGACTGTTATGCTGACTTATGACGAAGAAAGTGCAGAAGCTGACAGTGTAAATATATACAAAATAGATTTAAACACAAACCGCTTTAGAAAAGAAGTCAGCAATAATGAAAAGGCATATAAGTCTGCAAGCGATAAAGAAACTGCTTTTATTAAGGAATTATATCCTATGACTCACCACCTGTTCCTCTCCTCCAAAGACAAATCAGAAGACAAACGACGGTTTGTCAGTTAGGCAAACAAGACGTTAGATTTACTATTGTTTTAATGATACAATATTGTCTTATCAAACTACATTTGTTAGATAATGTCTGCCCTCAGCATAACAAGGTAGCTACAAATACATAAATTATTACCCAACTCCTCAGCTTGAATTCAAAATTCTTTGGGATTTAGCCAAGCAACTTAAAGAATAGAGCTAAGCCTTCGCACGATATGTGCGGAGCCTCCGCACATGTCGTGTTGATGCTCCGCACATATTGTGTTGAGGGTTTAGCCGCCCCTCAACCACTTCTTTTACAGTTCTTCTTTGGCATGAAATGATAAACTAAAAATCTTACATAATAAGGCACACGGAGCGACGGAGAGGACGGAGGTAAAGGCATAGCACGGAGGTGCCGATGGCACATAGAGCAACGGAGGTGAAGCATACAGATTACTGATAACTTTTGTGATAAATGGTTTGAGCATAAGTCTCTAACAAAGTTTACAAATATTCTCCGTAGCTCCTCGCACCGACGGTGCCTCCGTGCGTTCCACTTTGTTTTTAATAATCCTCCATTCACTCCGTACCTCTGTGTGACATTACGTCAAAGTTCTAAACTTTAGAGGTACTTTCCTTATCACTCCAAAAATCAAAAGAACCTCTTTTACTGCACAGGGGCTTGTGCATAGACCTTCAAGCCGAACTCGTTGGCATAGGCGTAGACATGTTCGAGGATGTCAGCCATGGCATGCTCGTAAGGAATCCAGTCTTTCTGACGTAGGAAGAAGTAAAGTTCCATAGGGATACCCGCCTGTGTTGCCTCCAATTGACGTACGAGGAGAGGCATCTTCGCATTAACATCTTCACGCTTGGCAAGGTAATGCTCCATATAATGACGGAAGAGAGCGGTCGTCACAACCTCACCCTTTAGGTCGTCCGCCTTAGCAAGTCCCTTATCAATTAGCTGTTGCTTGAGTCCATCGTCAGCAATACGAATGCTGCGCACATCAAAGTAAATCATCTTCTTGACCCTTTGTCCCTCTACATCCTGCACTCCTTTCCAGTTTTGGAACATTCCACTAACTAATGTAAGAGGCGGTACGGTGGTAATCGTATTATCTGATTGACGAATCTTTACAGTTGTGAGTGTGATATCAATGACCGTTCCATCCACGAAGCCGCCTGGTAGAGTAATACGGTCACCAATATGTATCATCTCGTTACTCGTCAGACGAACACCAGCAACAAGACCATCAATCGTGTCCTTGAAGACTAACATAAGAACGGCAGAGGTTGCTCCTAATCCTGCTAACAGCGTCATCGGACTACGATTAATAAGGATTCCAACCACCACAATCACAGCAATAAAGATAGTAAGAATCTTCAATACGCCACAGAAAGACTTAAGATAAAGGCTCGTTGAGTCACCGGGTTTTGTGTTGAGATAGCGCAGACGGTCGATGAGTTTCGTCACGAGTCGCGTCGTTGCTACGGTAAGATAGACAGCAGTTATTCGTGTCAAAGCCACCTGAACAACATGGTACTGATAGAAGACAAGCGGCATCAACTGCCATATCACCAAGGCAGGGACAATGTGGCAGGCTGTGCGCAGCACTTGATGGTCAAGGACTACATCGTCCCATCGAGCTTGCGTACGCTTTACCAGACGAAGAACAAGGGGAACGAATAAGTATTTACAGATTCGTTCGGCAATGAAAGCCAACAAGATTGCTACTAAAGTCAATAAGACATGACGCAATACAGGAACGGTATGACCATGTACACCGATTGACTCAATGATGTTCTCTACGAAGATTCTTATCTCTTCAAGGACATCTTCAAGGAGATGATGAGGAAGCTTTGGTATCATAAATTCTTTTCTTTTTAAAGGGTTATTGGGCTTATTAGGCTAATTGGGCTAATAAGCCTAATTGGGCTAATTGGGCTAATTGGGCTAATAGGGCTAATAGGGCCAATAGGGCTGATAAGCCTTATTGACACAACGCCACACAAATCTTGTTTTGGAGATTACGCATAGGTCCATTGCTGAGTCCACCATTATTGATAATAGAGAAACAGAGCAGATGACCGTTGGAAGCAGTGAGATAACCCGCCAACGAACTGACACCCTTCACCGTTCCTGTCTTCGCCTTCACATTACCAGCAGCAGCCGTTCCACGCATACGACTACGCAGTGTTCCGTCTACGCCAGCTATCGGCTGTGCCTCAAGATAGGCCTCATAGATATCAGGATGCTGATAGACATAACGCAAGAGCTTCACCTCAAGTTCGGTCGTCACATAATTATATAAAGACAGACCAGAGCCATCAGCAACATTATAGTCACGAGGGTTTAGGCCAATACGGCTGAAAAGGTCGTTCTCATATTGGCGTGCTGTCTTCGCACCAGCCCATCGTGTGCCACCATTAGCAGCCAACTGATAGAACATAGACTCTGCATAGAGGTTATCACTCACCTTCATCATACGATGGAGCACCTGCCGAATAGAATGTGTACGTGTCGTTAGCAACTGTGCATTAGCGGGTAACTGACGTTCGCCAGTAGAACCATTCAGCGTCACACCCATATCTTCTAACTTACGAGAGAAACGATAGGTAAACTCGTCCTTACCATCCACAAGCAAAGGGGAGAGATTAGGATTCTTATCATCCCAACACCAACCCTTACCCAAACGGTCGCGATCCTTAAAAGAGAGGTCGGCATAAACACTGCCTTCTATCGTCTTGATACCTAAATCACGTACGGCACGTGCCATCTCAGTCACGTCTGATGAGGAGAGCATTGGGTCCATACCGCCAACGCAATAGAGGTCGCCACGCAACACTTGGGTAGAGTCGTCAATCTCACCAGTATAATAAAGACGTGTCTTAAAGTCGTAATCAGCACCGAGCTTATCGAGAGTTGCAATGGATGTAACACATTTCATCGTAGAAGCAGGGCGCAAGTGGAGGCGTTCACGGAACTGGTAGACAGGAACATCGTCCGTCAAGTCCCATACCATAACACTTGTCTGTACCGTCTCTAAGAGCGCACTTCGGAGTATTCCATCCAGTCGGGCTGTGATATTTTCCTTCCAACTAAGATGGCTATCAGTGGTGAAAGCAGGGATAATACTATCTGTATCTTCCTCTTCCTCACCACTATCATCAGTATCTAAGGCGGCGACCTTCGGTTGTGTGACGGCCACAGCCTTAGGATGCAGGATGTTAGCAACCTCCGTACTATCCAAATATACCTGTGCCTGTGTAGGCAGACTCAACACGACACCGACGACCAGTGCCGATAAGTATTTCAATCTCATACCTTGTTATCTTTCTTTTCTATTCGTTTTTCCAGTGCTGACAAGAAACTGTCGACATTATCAGGTTGTACGCTGACAACACTACCATCCGCCATCTCTAACAGTGCGTAATAGCCCAAACGAAAGGCAAACGGTCGCTTCTCAACCCTCTTCACATCAGAGAGGACAACCCGCTTGGTGCGTCCTATGCGTCCTGTCATCACCAGTAGCGTAGCCTCATCTGTCAACACATATTTAGAGTGAATGGAACGGTCTACTGCTCTGAGCGTCACAATGATAAGTAGAAAGCCTAATAAGACCATCACACTGTTCGTACGATGCCACAGACAGAAGAAGGCACCAAGCCCAAAAACCACGATGGCGCCCATGTCATTTACCGTTACTTTATGTTGGAAAGTTCTCATATTACTTGCAAAAGTACAAAAAAAAGCCTTTGCACATCCATCTATTACATAAAAAGATAATGGCAACCAACATGTGGTTGCCATTATTAGGGGGGAAGGTTATTAGCCTAATTGGACTTATTAGCCTAATTGGGCCAATAGACCTAATAAGTCAAATAGCCTTAAACCAAAGTCGCAATAATATCCTCACGGCTACCTGGCAGCATGTCAATGACAGGAATCTCAGGCATTGTATAGCATCCAGGAGCAAGGCGCATACTTGCACGGGCCACGTTAACAAGCACCTGTGCAGTAAGCGCAGGGTTATTAATAGACATATCGAAAGAGAAGTGCTGGTTGTGGGTCTTACCACTCACACCCTTACG
>ERZ773267.1229-NODE-1229-length-14643-cov-8.728818_pt1 | contig 14643 bp, 9 predicted proteins | sample MGYA00511959_ERZ773267 | MGnify/ENA primary metagenome ERZ773267 (study PRJEB29015, sample SAMEA2738165) | human oral metagenome | biome: human oral; feature: human-associated habitat; material: saliva | place: China | collected 2240 ... | reverse complement strand
TTCTCCTTAAAGTATTAGAAGAGATAGTAGAGAGAGAAGATGCTTTAATTTTGGGAGAAGAGATTCTCTCGCTTCTTCCATCAAGCAAGAAAGACAATTACTATTATTTGGCAGATGATAGAACAGAAGCTGATAAGATTGCAGACCGAGTAAATCAGGTTCTGGTAATGTCTCCTAGAGTTTCGGATGTTTCTCCTCACACTCATTTATATGGTTTTGCCCTAGATAAACCAGTTCCAGTTAGACCACAAGCTATAATTGTTACGAATTCTGAATGGATAGAAGGTTTAGAACAACTATTGATTCAGTTTCCAGAGATTGATTTCCATGTGGGAGCAGTTACTGAGATGGGGAGTCGTATTACTAATTTATCCATTTACTCTAATATCCATATCTATCCTGGGATGACTTATCAACTTTTTCAAGAATTACTTGATAGAAGCAGTTTTTACTTCGATATTCAGTATGATATTGAAATTTTTGCCTCTTCTTTGCGTGCGGTAGAAAAAGGTGTATTACTTTATACATTGGATCATCTAACTCATCATGAAGAATATAAACAATTAGAAACTTGCTACGATACAATAGAGTCTCTCATTCAAAATGTACGCCAAGTTTTAGAAAATCCTGATAAGTATCATCAACTAGCTAGAAATCAAGCTCAAATATTAGGAGTAGCTAGTTTAGAAGATTATCGTAGTTTATTTGACAGATGGGAGAGAAAAAATGACGGTTTATAATTTTAATCTACTCTTAGGCTTTGAAGCAAATGGTGTAGATGTTGCCCAAGCCCATCGTTTGCAATTGTTTCGTAGTTTAGGTTTAGACACTCGTTTTGTTTTTACTCAGTGGCCTAATTCTGATCAGTTAGATTATTTTTTATCAAAGGGCTATGATTATGAAGAACTGTTATTTGCCCAACTGCTTTTTACGGATCAACAAAGTGCAGCACCAACTCTTTCTCCACATGAACTAGAGGAGCAGCTAGGACTAAAAACTTCGCAAATCATTCATGAAACACCTTCAGGAAGAACTTATCAGTTGGACGAAGGAGAGCTGCTTGTGTTCGTATATGACAAGAAAGACTTCTCTAAAGTGCAGTTTATTGAATATTTTTCAGGGGGATATTTACTCAAAAGAGAAACCTATGCCTCAACAAAATTAGTAACAGATTATTTCATTTTGAATTATCAAAATGGTCACGTTTTAGCTGAGTTAGGAAGACGAGTCTATCACAATTTAGATGGAAGTGTCGGACTAGAAGAAATTTTAGTTAATGGGAAACAGCGTTATTTGCTTCAGAATGAAAAATTAATAACACATGCAGAATTGATGGAAAGCTTTGTTAAAAAACTTCAATTGAAGGCAAATGATATTGTGATTATGGATAGAGCTTCAAATATGGATTTTGCGCGTCCTTTATTGGAGCAAGAGTCAGGAGCTCGGTTGGGATTGGTATTCCATTCGGAACATACTTTTGGGGATCAACCTTTTAGCTATGAATATTACTACCCTGTAAAATATGCTCATCGTTTTGATTTTATGATTGTTTCGACTGACCTGCAGGCAAAAGTTTTGAAAGAATCTTTTGAGAAAGAGGGAAAGGAAGCTCCTAGGGTTTATGTGATTCCTGTAGGGAGCCTGAAACAGTTACACTATTCTGAGCAAGATAGAAAAACTACCAAAGTGATGACGGCGTCTCGATTGATCTATTCTAAGCGTGTAGATTTAGCAATTCGGGCAGTCGCATTGGCTCATGAAAAAGGTGGAGATATTGAGTTTTCTATTTTTGGACGTGGCATAGAGTATGACAGTTTGGAAAATCTTATCCAAGAATTAGGAGCACAGGAGTATGTTCATTTAATGGGCTATGCAGATTTGACAGCTCAATATTTGAATCATAGTATTTATCTGACAACTTCTTTATCTGAGACATTTGGTTTAACCTTGATGGAAGCGACTGGAGCAGGATTAGCAATGGTTGGTTTTGACTTGAGATATGGAAATCCATCCTTTATAAAAGATGGTTTTAATGGTTATCTAGTGTCTTTTGAGGATAAAAGTGATCAAGAAAGAGTAGAAGAAATTGCTCACATTCTCTTGAAAATGACTTCGCAAGACTTATCTAGCTATCAAGAAGCTTCCTATCGTCTAGCAAGCTCGTATTTAGAAGAAAATATTCTAGATTTGTGGAAAGAATTTTTTAGCAATGAGTCATCAATTTCTTTTCAAGAATAAAAAGGAGATGGAATCGTGACAGAATTAATAAGCATCATTGTACCTATTTATAACGTTGAAGAATATCTTAAAGATTGTCTAGATAGTATCCAGAAACAGACCTACCAAAATTATGATTGTATCATGATTAACGATGGATCAACGGATAGTTCTAGAGAAATAGCAGAAACCTATTTAGTAGATAGTCGTTTTCGACTCATTAATCAAGATAATCAAGGATTGAGTGCTGCAAGAAATACAGGATTTAGGAACCTTAAGGAAGAGTCTTCTTTTGTAGCTTTTGTTGATAGCGATGATTATATCGACCCCTTATTCTTAGAAAAATTAGCAGAACAAATCTCAGAAGATGTTGATATTATAGAAGGGACAATTCAGAGTTATAAAGAAGGTATCTACTATAATCTTCTTCAAATTCATCAAGATAAGATGGTTTTTACTACTGTAGAAGAAAAGTTAGAGCAGCTTGTGTCCCAGGGGCTGAGAACGAGTGTCTTCCCTAAATTGTATAGAAAAAGTTTGTTAAACGACAATTTTTTTCCTAAAGGTTTCATCTTTGAAGACTTAGAAGTTATTCCAGAGCTAGTTACTTTTTCAAAAAAATGGGTTAAGATACAGGATGTTCTTTATTACTATAGAATCCGTGAAAATTCAATTACCACTAAATCATTCTCTGAGAAAAACTTAGATATTTTTAAAATTCTTGAGAAATTTGATTTATTCTTTATAGATGCAAATCTCAATGCAAAGCTTTGGGCTGAAAGACTCAAATATGCACAATTAAATTATCAATATAAAACGACAGTATTAGAAGATAATCCTTATGTTTCGAAATACCAAGAAAAACTTGAAAAGTTGATGCTTCAAATAAAAAAATATGAGAAGAGAGAAGTGACAGGAGAGTTGATTAGTATCATTATTTCTGTCTCTAATACTGGATCTTATTTACGACAGTGTTTAGATAGTCTTCTTAATCAAACTTATATTAGTTTTGAGGTTATTCTGTTAAATAATGGATCGACAGACTCCTCAGCTAGTATCTGTCAAGAATATGTTGAGAAGGATAGTCGCTTTAAGTATTTTGAAATAGAACAGGATAGTATCTCTTCTTCTTATAATTTAGGGCTTGAAGCTTCAAAGGGAAGTTACATTACCTTTATGAAATCGGATGATTGGGTAGATTCAGATTATCTAGAACTACTTTATGCTACTATGATTGAGGAGAAAGCAGACATAGTAGTTTCAACTTATAAAACTTTTAATACGAACACAGGTTTATTAGAGTATCATGCTTATCAGAAAGACTGTGCAGAATCTGTATTCAATCAGAAGGACCTGCTTCTTGCACTACCGAGGTTAGATAGAGATTCTTCCTTTAGTTATGCTTTTGGAAAATTAGTATCTCGTATTGTTTTAGGAAAGATTCGATTTAACGAAAGTACCCAGTTAGGAGAGGATATGGAGTTTTGGTATAAGCTTTATCTTGTTTCTGAAAAAGTGGTCTATCTAAATAGAGATACCTATACTCTCAGAAAATATAGTGATATTCAGAACTATCTAAATCCAGCAATCGTTTGTAGTGATATTCAACAGCGTCTACAGTTTATATCAATTCTTGCAGCGAAAAATATAGATGTAAAAGATTATATTGAAAATCTCATATTGCTTTTAAACGATAGAATTGGTTTTTTAGAAGGCAATTCATCTACATCTAAAGATATGAGATGGTTAAAAGAAACCTTATTTCTACTAGGAGGGAAATAGTTAATGATACCAGATTTGATTAGCGTAATTGTTCCGATTTATAATGTTGAGGACTATATACGACAATGTTTTGATAGTTTACTTCATCAAACTTATCAAAATTTTGAAGTTTTGATGATTAATGATGGTTCTCCAGATAATTCAGCTTCCATCTGTCAGGAGTATGCAGCTAGAGACTCTCGTTTTCGCTATTTTGAAAAGGAGAATGGAGGTATTTCAACAGCAGTAAATTTAGGAATTGAACATTCACAAGGAGAATATGTTACTCTAATGGACCCAGATGATTGGGCAGATAACGACTATCTTGAAGTTCTGTACAATGCTATTGTTCAAGAAGGAGCAGATGTATCGATTTCAAGTTATAAACGCTTTGATATGAGTAATAATAGCTTCTATTTTCATGCCTTTACTAAAGAATATGGTAAAAAAGTTTTTACGAATAAGGAGTTTTTAGAAAGTTTACCAGATTTGGTAGCCTCAGATTATTCGTTTTTTATTACAGCTAGTAAATTAGTACGAAAAGAAATGATTGGTCTCATTCGCTTTAATGCTGATACTAAACTGGCTATGGACATGGAATTCTGGTATAAAGTATATCTTAAAGTAAATAAGGTAGTATTTGTGAATAGAGATACCTATACTTATAGAATACATAGTACGTCAGCTGCAAATAATTTAACTGTTGAAAAACTTAAAAGTAGTATGCAACATCGTTTAGCTTTCATAGCTATCCTGGCTGCTCGAGGAATAAATATAGAGTCCTATGTTCAAGATTATATAAGACATTTATATGATGTAATGGCAGTTATTGAGAATCAAGGTTTAGAAGCAGATGAAACTTTAAGGTGGATTAGGGAGATGATGTATCTTTTGACTTTCAAGAATGAAGAATAGAGGCTAAAGATGCCAGTATATAACTATTTGCTGGATTGCTAGCATAAGAGAAATGGCTTAATAGGAGATGAAGGAGTGCATCAGGATCTTATTAGTATTATCGTTCCAATTTTTAATACAGAAAAACATTTACATCAATGTTTAGATAGTATATCGAGCCGATCTTATGAAAACTTTGAATGTTTATTGATAAATGATGGTTCAACAGATGCTTCTGCTAGCATTTGTAGAGAATATGTTGCTAAAGATGCTCGTTTTCGTTATTTTGAAAAGGAGAATGGCGGTGTTTCCTCAGCACGTAATTTAGGAATCGAACGTTCGGGGGGGGCGTACATTACCTTTATTGATTCGGATGATTGGGTAGAGTTTGATTATCTAGAAGTTCTGTATTCTGCTATTATTCAAGAAACTGCTGATATATCTGTATCTACTTATAGGACGTATGAAATGTCTAGGAATCAGTGGCTTTTCCATGCTTTTAAACGAGTGGAACATCAAAAGGTGTTCAGCAAACAAGAATTGATTAGTAAATTAATATTTTTAAATGGTCATGATTGTTCTTTTGGATTTGCAAGTTGTAAATTAGTCCGTAAAAGTATCTTAACTGGGATATGGTTTAATGAATCTACTCATTTAGGTGAGGATATGGAATTTTGGTTTAAATTATACCTAATTGCTGAAAAGGTAGTTTTTTCGAATAGAGATACCTATGTTTATCGTAGAGATCTAACTGATTCAAAATATGCTTCTTTGAAACATACTCAATCTGATGTGCAGCACCGCTTGAATTTTATTGCTTTTCTTAGAGCTAGAGGGATGGATACAGATATTTTTGTAAATGAACTTCTGAATAGGTTATATGACATGAAGACGAACTTGGAACTTGATCAATTTGAACATAGGGAAGTGATGAGATATATTGAAGAGGTTATGTTGTTACTAGACGTGAATATAAATCCTTAAATTCATAAGATTGTTAAGAAAATTGAGGCGCAGGATAAATGATATGCTTTTCATTATAGATCTTATGGGACTTTTTTTCTACACAAAAATAGGCTCCATAATATCCATAGGGGATTTACCCACTACAAATATTATAGAGCCTATTCAACTATTGTTTGAGCCTGTATTTTTTAGTTAAGCCAATTAGTTTTAAAACAGCGTTTCCTAATAATAAATATGCATAAAGTATGATGTAGCTGAATTGGTTGCTAAGGGTTGTTTTCTGTTTTCGTAGATATCTAGACAAGCATCCCTATTTACAATGAGGGGTAAATAGTAACATTGTAATCATGTGTAGAAAGGGTCAGTTATGAAAAATATATTTTCATCCATCATTTTAAAAAAACTGAGTATTAGTTTTTTTCTGTTATTTATATATGTATTGGGTAGTAGAATTAGTTTACCTTTTGTTGATTTGAATAGTAGAGATTTTCTAGGAGGGACGACTGCTTATTTAGCATTTTCAACCGCTCTTACAGGTGGGAATTTAAGAAGTCTCTCCCTTTTTTCTATTGGGCTTTCACCATGGATGTCTGCTATGATATTATGGACTATGCTCTCCCTTTTTAAGGGACTTACTGGAGGTGGAAAGGAAGCACAAGATAGACGACAGATGTACTTAACTTTGGTGATTGCTCTTATTCAGTCAACAGCTGTAGTTCTCAGTTTACCTATCCAATCATCCTATTCAACTGTACTCGTTTATATCTTAAATATCAGCCTGTTATGTGCAGGTAGTTTTTTCTTGATATGGCTGTCAGATATTAATGCTAGTAATGGTGTTGGAGGAGCGATGTTAATTATGCTTACTTCTATGATTATTAATATGCCTCAAGATATTATTAATTCTATTCAGATATTAACCCCTCCTGCCTGGGTTGTCATTTTAATGGTTTTATTTGCACTTGTTTCTACCTACGTCAATGTCATTTTATATCGTGCTCGTTACCGTGTGGCGGTAAATAAAATTGGCTTACACAGTCGTTTTAAGCGTTACTCTTATTTTGAGATGGCCTTAACTCCCGCTGGAGGAATGCCTTATATGTATGTTATGACCTTTATGACTCTGCCAATTTATCTTTTGATGTTACTTAGAATGGTTGATTCTCATAATCCACTCTATACAACATTGATAGGAGAATTTACAATGGGGAAACCTTTGTGGATCTATACTTATCTGTTGATGTTGTTTGCATTTAACCTTATTTTTGCTTTTATTAGTATGAGTGGAGAGCAGATTGCTGATTCTATGAAAAAATCAGGTGAGTATATCTATGGGATTTATCCAGGGGAGGACACGAGCCGTTTTATTAATCGATTAATTTTTCGATTTGCCTTTATAGGAGCCGTGTATAGTATTATTATTGCAGGGCTTCCTATGCTTTTTGTTTTATATGATGAGCGTTTTTTACGCTTGACAATGATTCCAGGGCTTTTGTTTATGCTACTGGGGATGATTTTTATGGTTAGAGAAGAACTGATAGCTCTGAGACTAAATGAGACTTATAAACCATTAATTTAGGAGGACAGTATGTATTATTTTATTCCAGCTTGGTATGGCTCAGGGCGACAGTGGCATGCGGATATTACACCGTGGTATCGCAGTTTCTTCAAACTAGAATTTGACGATACTTTCAATCAGATTCGTTTGTTTCAGAGACAAGAAATCACCTCCAACCTAATGATATTAGCTTATCATCCTCATCTACGCTATTTTTTACATCGTCATGGTGTTTTAGAGGCATCTGTTTATTCTGTGTTTGATGACATGCAGGATTTGCATGATGCACATGTACAAGTGTTGAATATGTGGGATATTGAATGGGATAGTGAGTGTGAATTCCTATATAGTCCCTTTGCAATCACTGTTTACAAACAAGGTAAACGGTATGCTCAAGTGGAGCATGGAACGGAAGGTTTCATAAGTGATATTCAATATTTTCATGAAAATGGTCAGTTACTTGAACATTATATAATGGATGATCGTGGCTTTGTGTCGAGTGTGATTTATTTTAAAGATGGGGCTCCATCTTATCAAGACTATTTGAATTTGAAAGGAATTTGGCAATTCAGAGAGTATCTGCAAGAAGATGGCAGAGTTGAAGTAAATCCTATTTTTTCTTATCAATATAAAAAAACAAGTTATAAAAATATAGGAGAATTGATTGCGGAATTTTTTGAAAGAAGACTCTTGCAACAATATAAGGAAGATGATATTTATATCCTACCTTCTCACGACAAACATAATGAATTTGTCTTATCTCGTTTACCAGAGAATAGTACGAAAATTTTGAGTCTTTTCATTGGCCGTAACCCTCAGGAAAGTTTAAGCGAATTGGGTAGTTTTTGTGAAAAGGTTGATTTAGTTCTAGTGGATAGAGAGGACAGCCTTCAACAGTTGCAGAGTCTCTACCCTGAAAAAATTGCTAAATTTAAACATCTGTCTCCTTTTGATACTCGTTTAAGACTTGGAAAAAGTCAAAGAAAGAAAGAATCGATTATTTATTTCCATCTTAATTTTGAAGAGGGCCTTGATGAAGAAGGGATTTATGAAGTTCTTTCATATGTTGCTAAGACAGACGATACAGAATTAGTTTTTGGTACTTTTGCAGCAAATCAGGAACAAATGAGTCAAGTTGAAGAGTTGGTGCAAGATATGATTTCTGAACGTATCCATGTAGCTAATTTTGAAAAAGAATTAGATTATGGAGAAGCTGAGAATCCATTAGAAGAAAATGAGAATCAGAATTTACGTTATCAATTTATAAATATGTATGATGAGTCGGATTTGATTAAAAATTTAGAATATGTACGTTTGATTATTGATCTTAGCATTCAGCCTCATCTTTATACACAGATAGCTGCCATAAGTGGGGGGATTCCTCAAATTAATAGAGTTAAGACAGTTTATGTAGAGCATTTAAAGAATGGCTATCTTCTTTCGGAAGTATCAGAACTTCACAAGGCTATGTCTCATTACCTAGATACACTCAAGGAATGGAATCAGTCGCTAATTTATACAATTGACAAAATTAAAGAGCATACAGGAAAACGTTTCTTAGAAAAATTGCATTATTGGATTGGAGAAGTAACAAATGGTGAGGGAACATAAAATTTTACAAATAGGAATGGATAACTGGAAACACCATTATGATATTCCTGAAAATATGGATTGGTACTACTTCTGTCCAGATTCACCTCTTGCTATTCGCAAAATGATGGAGATAGATAAGATTTCAAGTTTTCATGCTGTTTTGATAGAAGATGGGCGTTATTTGAGTGATTTGTTACCTTTTTCTAAAAACTTAGCTCCTTATACAGTTTTTTATCCTCAAGATTTTCAATCAAATGATTCAGATATTTTAGATTTACTAAAAAAACATTGTGCAAGAGCTATTGATTTCTCCGAACCAGAAAAATTACTAAAAGATTTATCGACTTCTCTATTTGGAGGAGGATATGGCGATAAAATGAAACCCTCTACAATACAAGTTCACCATTCGTTTCAAGGAAATGTATCTTATCAAGGACATGAATATTTAGAATTAGAGGGAGATTTTGGTGAGGAGTTTTCTCAGGTAGTATATTGGAGTTATAATCTTACTGTAACACGTAGTTTACCGATTGAATTATGGCTTGAATATGAAAAAAATTCAGGAGTTGAGTTTAGATTTCGTGTCAAAAAGATCTTTGAAGGATCGATTGCTGATATTACAGAGGATCTTGTGTTTGAAGAGTCGGATTTGACTTCTACTATTTTGATTGAGCAAACATATAATGCTTATTTGGCATTTTCTATTGAAGCAAGAGGAAAGGGAAAACTAAAAATTGGAAATCTTCATCAACGTTGGAGTAGAAAACAGTTCGGTAAATTCGTTTTAGGTGGAAATACTCTTCATGATAAAAAAAGAGATGAAATTAACTATTTCTTTCATCCAGGAGATTTTAAACCGCCTTTAGCTATCTATTTTGCAGGATATCGACCTGCGGAAGGTTTTGAAGGTTATTGGATGATGAAAAATCTGGGATGTCCTTTTCTTCTTTTTTCAGATCCTCGTATAGAAGGCGGTGCTTTCTATATAGGAAGTGAAGAGTTAGAAAGTAAGGTTAGAAAAACCATCCAGTATTATCTTGATTACTTAGGTCTGACCTCTAGTGATTTAATTTTATCGGGACTTTCTATGGGAACCTTTCCAGCGCTTTATTATGGCTCTTTTTTTGAGCCATATGCTGTTGTTGTCGGAAAACCTTTGACGAATATTGGAACCGTTGCTAGACGTGGTCGCTTGGATGCTCCTTGGATATTTAATACAGGATTTGATGTGTTGAATCATCAAACAGGTGGTCTGACTTCTGGGCATGTAACTGAATTGGATCAGTATTTTTGGAAATCTTTCAAAAGAGCAGATTTTTCAAACACAACCTTTGGACTGTCCTATATGAAGGATGAAGATATGGATCCTCAAGCTTACGAAGAGTTAGTGGAACATTTATGTAATACAGGCGCTAAGATACTATCCAGAGGTACTTCTGGTCGACATAATGATGATACTGGGGAAAATGTTGCCTGGTTTTTGCATTTCTATCATATGGTTTTAAAAACAGGATTTGGACGAGGTGAGGTATGATTATTAGACAGAGACCAGATATCAAATGGGGAGACAGACTAAATATGTATATTTACGGTACGAAGGTGACCTATCATTCTGATTCTCATGTAAGCATATATAATCCATTAGTTCCTTCAGGGACTAAAATTCAAGGTTGGATTTCGCATACGAACTATCAAGCTGCTCGAAAACAACCAAGCCTTCCATTGTTGAAAAGAAAACAAGAATATCAATTAATAATGAAATTTGACTGCCAGCCTACAAAAGGGGTGTACACATCAATTACATTTTTTGATCGATATGGCGATGTAATTGAAGAAAAAATTGAAAAAAATAAAAGATTCACGTTTATTTACCCTGAGGAAGCCCACACCTATCAAGTCCATCTCTTAAGTGCTGGCTTTGAATCTTTGGATTTTTATTCTTTTTCTATTGAGGAGATTAATCGTGATTAAAGAGGTTTATCAGAGCTTTCAACTTAGAAGAGTTAAAAAAATTCTAAAAAAAATCAATGCACTAAAGCATAAGATGGAATCTTTGTCGGCTCAAGAACTGTCTGCAAAAACAGTGGAGTTTCGCCGACGTCTGGCTAAAGGAGAAACTTTGGACGATCTCTTGGTAGAGGCTTTTGCAGTTGTTCGTGAGGCTGATCGTCGGATTTTGGGGATGTTTCCTTATGATGTTCAGGTAATGGGGGGGATTGTTATTCATGAGGGTAACGTCGCTGAAATGAGTACTGGAGAAGGAAAAACTTTGACAGCTACCATGCCTGTTTACCTTAATGCTTTAACAGGAAAAGGGACAATGGTGATTACCCCGAATGCATATCTTGCCAAGCGGGATGCCGAGGAGATGGGAGAGGTTTACCGTTTTCTAGGCTTAACAATAGGAGTTCCTTTTGTAGAGAGTGGTAAAGATTTCTCTGTTGAAGAAAAGAGGGAGATGTATAACTCTGATATTATATATACAACAAATGGTAACTTGGGTTTTGATTATTTAAATGATAATTTAGCATCGAATAAGGAAGGTAAATTTTTGCGTCCCTTTGATTATGCAATTATTGATGAGATAGATGATATTTTGTTAGATAGCGCCCAAACTCCCTTAATTATCGCTGGAGCTCCTAGAGTTCAGTCGAATCATTATGGTATTGTTAATACTCTTATGACTACGCTAGTAGAAGGTGAAGATTTTATTTACAAAGAGGAGAAGGGAGAAATTTGGTTAACGAAACAGGGAGCTAAGGAAGCGGAAAGTTTCTTCGGAATTGACCATCTATATAATGAAAAAAATGCAGTCTTTGCTCGCCACATAGTATACGCAATGAGGGCTCATAAGCTTTATACAAAAGATAAAGACTATGTTATTAGGGGCAATGAGATGATTCTTGTAGATAAAGGTTCTGGACGTTTATTAGAACAAACTAAACTACAGGGAGGACTTCATCAGGCCATTGAGGCAAAGGAACATGTCAAACTTTCTCCAGAGACGCGTGCTATGGCTTCTATTACGTATCAGAGTCTATTTAAAATGTTCAATAAGCTTTCTGGTATGACAGGTACAGGTAAAGTTGCGGAAAAAGAATTTCGAGAGACTTATAATATGGCTGTTGTACGGATCCCTACTAACCGCCCTAAACAACGAATTGACTATCCAGACAATTTATACGTTACTTTACCTGAAAAAGTTTACGCTTCCTTGGAATACATCAAAGAATACCATGCTAAGGGGAATCCCTTATTGGTCTTTGTTGGCTCGGTAGAAATGTCTCAGTTGTATTCATCGCTTTTGTTACGAGAAGGGATTGCTCATAATGTTCTGAATGCTCACAATGTAGCGCGTGAAGCACAAATTATCTCAGAGTCAGGTCAGATGGGGGCTGTGACAGTTGCTACTTCCATGGCAGGGCGAGGTACGGATATCAAACTTGGTAAGGGAGTTGCAGAACTGGGTGGTTTAATTGTTATCGGAACAGAGCGGATGGAAAGTCAGCGTGTTGATCTTCAAATCCGTGGACGTTCTGGTCGTCAAGGAGATCCTGGCATGAGTAAATTCTTTGTATCTCTGGAGGATGATGTTATTAAGAAATATGGTCCATCTTGGGTACATAAGAAGTATAAAGATTATCAAGTTCAAGATATGACACAACCAGAAGTTTTAAAGGGACGTAAGTATCGTAATCTTGTTGCTAAAGCACAATATTCTAGTGATAGCGCTGGACGTGCGGCACGTATTCATACCTTGGAATATGCTGAGAGTATGAATATTCAAAGAGAAATGATGTATAAAGAGAGAAATCGATTAATAGATGGTTCTCGTGATTTAGAGGATGTTGTGGGAGAAATTATTGATACCTATATAGATCAAGTAGCTTCTTCAAACTACGAGAGTCGCGAATTGTTGTTTCACTTTATCGTAACTAATATTAGTTTTCATGTTAAAGAACTTCCAGAAGATATTGATGTAACAAATAAAACTGAAGTTCGTTCTTTTATTAAGCAGATTATTGATAAAGAACTTTCTGAAAAAAGAGGCTTACTTGAACAGCATGATTTATATGAACAGTTTTTACGACTTTCCCTACTTAAAGCCATTGACTATAATTGGGTAGAGCAGGTGGATTATCTTCAGCAATTATCTATGGCTATTAGCGGTCAGTCTGCTGCCCAGAAAAACCCGATCGTAGAGTATTATCAAGAAGCCTACGCGGGCTTTGAAGCTATGAAAGAACAAATCCGTGCGGATATGGTGCGTAATCTCCTGATGGGCTTGGTTGAAGTCACTCCTAAGGGTGAGATTATTACTCATTTCCCATAAGAAGAGGAATATATGACGATTTATAATATAAATTTAGGAATTGGCTGGGCTAGCAGTGGTGTTGAATATGCCCAAGCCTATCGTGCTGGTATTTTTAGAAGTCTAAATCTGTCTTCTAAGTTTATCTTTACAGATATGATTTTAGCCGATAATATTCAGCATTTAACAGCCAATATTGGTTTTGACGATGATCAAGTTATTTGGCTTTATAACCACTTTACAGATATTAAGATTGCGCCAACAAGTGTAACAGTAGATGAGGTCTTGGCTTACTTTGGAGGTGTGGAAAGTCGTAGAGAAAAGAATGGTAAGGTTTTACGTGTCTTCTTTTCTGACCAAGATAAGTTTGTAACCTGTTATTTGGTTGATGAAAATAAGGATTTGGTTCAGCATGTAGAGTATGTTTTTAAAGGAAATTTGATTCGTAAGGATTACTTCTCTTATACTCGTTATTGTACCGAATACTTTGCTCCCAAGGACAATGCTGCAGTGCTATACCAAAGGACTTTTTACAATGAAGACGGGACTCCAGCCTATGATATCTTGATGAATCAAGGGAAGGAAGAAGTTTATCGTTTCAAGGATAAGATTTTCTATGGGAAGCAAGCTTTTATGCGTGCCTTTATGAAATCCTTGAATTTGAACAAGTCTGATTTGGTCATTCTTGATAGGGAGACAGGCATTGGACAGGTTGTGTTTGAGGAAGCACAAGCTTCGCATCTAGCAGTAGTTGTTCATGCGGAGCATTATAGTGAAAATGCTACAAATGAGGATTACATTCTTTGGAATAATTACTATGACTATCAGTTTACAAATGCAGATAAGGTTGACTTCTTTATCGTATCAACTGATAAGCAGAGAGAAGTTCTGCAAGAGCAATTTGCTAAATACACCCAGCACCAACCAAAGATTGTTACCATTCCTGTAGGAAGTATTGATTCCTTGACTGAGTCGAGTCAAGGACGTAAGCCATTTTCATTGATTACGGCTTCACGTCTTGCCAAAGAAAAACACATTGATTGGTTGGTCAAGGCGGTCATTGAGGCGCGTAAGGAAATCCCTGAATTGACCTTTGATATTTATGGTAGTGGTGGAGAAGATTCTCTTCTTCGAGAAATTATTGCTAGTCATAAGGCAGAAGACTATATTCAGCTCAAGGGACATGCGGAACTTTCGCAGATTTATAGCCAGTATGAAGTCTATTTGACTGCTTCTACCAGCGAAGGCTTTGGTTTGACCTTGATGGAAGCTATTGGTTCAGGTCTACCTCTAATTGGTTTTGATGTGCCTTATGGGAATCAGACCTTTATAGAAGATGGGC
>ERZ773267.1228-NODE-1228-length-14655-cov-3.702329_pt1 | contig 14655 bp, 11 predicted proteins | sample MGYA00511959_ERZ773267 | MGnify/ENA primary metagenome ERZ773267 (study PRJEB29015, sample SAMEA2738165) | human oral metagenome | biome: human oral; feature: human-associated habitat; material: saliva | place: China | collected 2240 ... | reverse complement strand
TGAACAAGCTTCAGGGATTCGTTATATGCTAGAAAATATGGGTCCTGAAGAAGTAAAATGGATGCAAGCAGATGAGCTAGAAAAGGCCAAGAAGCAGATCGTGGCGATGAATTCCTATTTTGATAGAGCCATCCAATTAGCAACTAAGCAGGCTCAATCTGATCCGAATGATATGGCTGCCATGAAATATGCTGACAGAGATATAGTTCGTCAAGCGATTAATTATCATAGTAATGATACTTTTAGATATAGAAATTGAAAAAATATCCCCCTACAGATAAAGTAGGGGGGTAGCTTGATTATGAAAATTTTTACCCTATGAGTTCATGGCAACGATAGCTTCTAGTCTCCTTATGAGACGTTCAAGATGATACTTAAGGTCCTTCGGTATCGGTTCATTTTTGATAAGATCGAAAACGGCACGATAGTACCAGAGAATATCCCACTTTGAGGCATTAAAACGCTGCCAAATCTCATCACCAAACTGATGATAATCATTCAAGATATCGATGAGATTATGAATTTTATCGGCGGTAGCAACTAGATAAGCTTCAATATAATAGGAATTGCTGAGACGCTTCAGGTAACTTTGCTTGCGGTCTTTCCAGGGGAGTTTGGGTTGACCGGCGGTTTTGGGCTCGGAGACATCTTTGACGATGTCAGTAATCTCGTCTCCAAAATCGCGTCGCATATCGATCTCAGAATAGATGGCTGGATCGACATCCTCGAGGATGTCATGTAGGATCCCGGCAACAATTGCTGCTTCTTTATCAGTATATTGACTAATAATCATGCCGACGGCGACAGGGTGGGAAATATATGGAATATCGGTTCCCTTGCGATTTTGACCTTGATGAGCCTTGGCGGCAATTTTAAGTGCGAGATTAATTTTGTCAGTAAACATAGATTCACCTAACCTTTCGTAATGTGTGTACGGGTGACTGTTTGGTTAAAATTCCTCAAATTTTAAGGTGCAATAAATTCACCTCTCTCTCGAGAGGTGAAAGTTGTGTGGCAAATTTTTCGTTGATTTAAAGATCTTTTACTTAGGGTTCGCGATACCAGATGATGCCAGATTTTTCAGAGACAGGGATTTCTAAATTTTGCTCTTTAAAATCCTTATAGGTCGAAACCAACCATATGACAGGAGATCCAGCGATATTAAACCCAGCGTTATTAAACCATACTAGAAGACCGAATTCATCTGCGTCGGTAATTATACCGATAAAGCGCCTCTCATCAAATATATCTCGGTATGACGGCCATTCGGCCTTTGAAACTTTTTGCCAACCGTTGTACTCGAGAATCTCACCCCAATGCTTAGCATCGAAGCGATGCTCTCCAGGTTTGCGCGGCCCTGGCTTTGGCAACTTTGGTAAGCTGCCGTAGTGCTTTTTCATTAGCCAGGCCATGTAACTAGTGCTATGGCGAATGACGAAGCCACTAGAATCAGTAACTAAAGTATAGAAGTTGCCGTCGGATTCTGGCCAATTGGCAAATTTGAGATCAGCGTAAGGATATTCCTTGGTGTCAGTTTCCATGATGAAAAGATAGAGTTGGCGACAGATTGCGCGAATAATCCGATTAGGCTGCCAGGCAGCACAAGATTGTCTTGCGAAAAAATTTGCTACTTTAATCTTAAATGTACTCATGATACCCCCCTCCTTTTTTCATGTTGTATGGGAAAATACCCAATATATATATTATACAATGAAGAGCGCAGTGTGTTAATTTTTGACAAATTGTTGATATTTCTGCCCTTGTTTAATACAATGAAAATATCGAAGCACTCGCACGGCGCCGAAGGTACCTGCCGCGAGAGCTTCTTTTTTATTGCGATAGAATAATTGTTCTGTAATAAAATTACAAAGTTACTCATTGTTTTTTATTGCAAAGGTCCTGGACCTTAGCAATCGGGCTGATTTTTATGCTTATTATGATATTATTACAATAAGTATAAATTAATTGCGGAGAAATAACTTAAATGGGCCTATTCAACAGAGGGGCTCCGACGGTACCTAAGGTACCGGAAGTCCTAGACAATGTTAATAGAAGAGTGATTGACGACCTGAAAGAAACCATTAGAAAAGGCAGTAAGGTTTCCATTGCGGCTACTTCTTTCTCAATCTATGCATTTGAGGCCCTCAAAAAGGAACTTAGTTCAGTAGATGAGTTCCGTTTTCTTTTTACTGGCGAAACATTCACAAAAGAAAAAGCTCCAAAAGAAGTACGTGAATTCTATATCCCAAGGCTCGATCGCGAACGTTCTCTTTATGGCACGAGTTTTGAAGTAAGACTCCGTAATGAACTCAACCAGCAGGCTATCGCTAAAGAGTGTGCCGACTGGATTCGCAAGAAAGCTCATTTTCGTTCTAATATTTCAGGTGAGATGATGCTCCCATTTATGAACGTTGAGAACTCAGAAGAAAATATAACTTACAATCCGTTCGCTAATTTTACTACTGCCGAGCTCGGCGAAGACCGCGGCAATAATGCATATTCGACGACGATGAAAGTATATGCTCCACTCACTGAGCAATATCTAAATACGTTCAATCAAGTCTGGAATGATAATGAACGCCTCACAGACGTGACAGATACTGTCCTCAAAAATATAACTGCGGCTTATAAGGAAAACTCGCCAGAATTTATCTACTTCGTGGCGCTATATAATATCTTCAGCGAGTTTCTTGAAGACATTGATGATGCCTCTCTTCCGAATGAAGCCGTCGGATTCGAACAATCAAAAGTCTGGAATATGCTTTATAATTTCCAACGCGACGCTGTGGTTGGTTGTATTACGAAACTTAATCGTTATGGTGGATGCATTCTGGCAGACTCCGTAGGTCTTGGTAAAACATTTTCCGCGCTTGGCGTCATTAAATACTTCGAATCGCGCAACCAACGCGTACTCGTACTATGTCCGAAGCGTTTAAGTGATAACTGGAACACTTTCAAAGGCAATTATAAGAATAATCCTCTAGCCGATGACCGCTTAAACTACGATGTTCTCTATCATACCGATCTTGGCCGTGAACGCGGGGAGTCTAATGGCATAGATCTGAGTTTAATAAATTGGGGCAATTATGATCTTGTAGTGATCGATGAGTCACATAATTTCCGCAATGGAGAGCGCAGTACGCATAGAGGCGACGAAAACTATGAGAATCGATATAAGAAATTGATTCGTAAGATTATTAAATCTGGCGTGAATACGAAAGTATTGATGTTGTCGGCGACGCCGGTGAATATCGATTTTACAGACTTGAAGAACCAGCTAATGATTGCGAGTGGTGGTAACGAATATGAGTTGTCGGGCAAACTGAAGGCGGATAGTTCTTTGAGTAAGATTTTTCAGGACGCGAATATTGCGTTTCGGGAATGGTCTGAACTTGAGCCAAAACAACGGACGACAGATAGGTTGCTTGAGATGTTGAATTTTAGTTTCTTTGATCTGCTTGATAGCGTAACTATCGCGCGATCAAGAAAACATATTGAAAAATACTATAATGAAGTGAATCTGGGGTCGTTTCCGGAGAGGTTGGCGCCAAAAAGTTATCGTCCTGATCTAACAAATCTTGAGGATATTGATTTTAATACTTTATTTGAATATATAGATAAACTCAATCTTCAGATTTATACACCTCTTAAATTTGTCCAGAAATCTAGGCTTATAAAATATGTTGACTTAGATTCATCTCAAGGAAAGACTTGGGAGAACCGTGAGACTGGCCGTAATGTTCTGATGATTACTAACCTTTTGAAGCGAGCGGAAAGTTCGATTTACGCATTTCGTGAGACCGTGGAACGACTTGATAATCTAATTGTCGATACGATGAATAATATTGATCGTTTCGAGCAGGGACGTTCGACGAATTTTAGTTTTGGTCGGATTGTAGAGCAGATAAACGAAATCGATGATAATGACAATGATTCGGACTATACGGTTGGTAAGGATTTGAAGATTGAGCTGGGTGACATGGATAGGATTTCGTGGCGCCAGAAGTTGCATGAGGATCACCAGGTACTCGAGGAGCTATTGGAAAGAATTCGATTAATTACACCGGAACATGATCTGAAGCTTCTTGAACTTGAGAGAGTGATTAAACAGAAGATGGAAAAGCCTATCAATGAAAATAATAAGAAGATTATTATCTTCACGGCGTTTGCGGATACGGCGGACTATCTTTATGGTGAGATTGCGCCGATTTTGGAAGAAGAATATGGGTTAAAAACCGGTGTGATTACTGGTAGTAAAAACCCGGAGACGAACTGTGCGGGGGTACCAAAAGATTTTAATAGTATTTTGACTTGCTTTAGCCCAAAATCGAAAAATCGGGAGGCGTTTGGCTCGGCGTTTTTGAATAAAGATGTTGATGTTTTAATTGCGACTGATTGTATTTCCGAAGGCCAGAACTTGCAAGATTGTGATTATTTAATTAATTACGATATTCACTGGAATCCAGTACGAATTATTCAGCGCTTTGGGCGTATTGACCGTATTGGTTCAAGTAATAAACAGATTCAGTTAGTGAATTTTTGGCCAAATGTGACGTTGGATGAATATATTAATCTCAAAGCGCGCGTGGAAAATCGCACGAAATTGATTTCGATTACTGGTGCTGGTGGTGACGTACTTGAAAATACTGATCCGGAACTTGAGTATCGCAAGGAGCAACTAAAAAGGTTGCAGCAGGAAGTGGTGGATCTTGAGGAGATGAATAGTGGGGTTTCGATCATGGATCTTGGGCTCAATGAATTTCATATGGACTTGCAGGAGCTGCATAAGAAATATGGGGATGTGGATCACATTCCATTTGGAATTAGCGCTGCGGCTAGTGCAATTAAGGATGAGGCGCCGGCTGGTGTGATATATGTTTTGAAGAATATTAACTCAAACGTGAACATAGATAAGCAAAATCGATTACATCCATTCTATCTCGTATACATTAAAGATGATGGTGATGTATTTGTGGATCACCTTAACCCGAAATCGCTACTCGATAAGATGCGCTTACTCTGCAAGGATAAAGACACGCCAATTAAAGCACTAGTTTCTAGCTTTAATGCCGAAACTGAGAATGGTAAGAAAATGGACAGATACTCAAAGCTGCTATCTGATTCCATCCGTAACATCGTTACAATTAAAGACGAGAAAGATGTCGCAAGCCTCTTCAAGGCTGGTGGTACAACGGCATTAATAAATCAGATTTCAGGGCTGGATGATTTTGAATTAATTAATTTCTTGGTGGTCAAATAATGATTACTTTTCCAGAGCACGCTAAAGTTGGTCGAATTGTAGCTAAAGAAAACTTCTATGGTAAAACTGACACTGCGACAAAGAATCTCTTTCAGAACGAAATCTCGCGCATTACTTGGGAGTATAAGCTCGCACCAAATACGATTAACCTACCAGCCAAAAAATGGCCGGAAATGGAAGTATTCCGTATTACTCTTAAAAACGGAGAGGTTCCAGAGAAAGTTCTCAAAGCTATAGATTCGGCAATCCCGTATCCAATCCTCTTCTTGATAGAAAAAGGCACCGTAGAAAAGGCCGTAATATCGTATAAAGAGCAAAGTCAAAAAGACAAAAACTTCGCCAAAGTAGATACGTATTTCTCTACTGGATGGAACGATTCGAAACTGAATGACATTAAAATCAATGGCCTAGATATCGATGCTGTATTTAGTAATTTTGTTCGCCAGATTGCTGGGGATAAACTAACATTTGCGAAATCGACAGATGTGCCAAAAACAATCAAAGAAGATGTTGAAACACTCAAAGAACGTGGGAAGATTCAGAAACAGATAGATGTCTTGACTCATAAGATTAGCGCAGAGCCATCATTGGGTAAAAAACAAGAATTGGCCGAAGAAAGATATAAGCTTAAACAGCTACTTCGATTTGGATTGTAATTCTGCGACGGTAGTTGACGGAACTAGGTTTATTGATAATTGACTAACGCGACGATAGATTCTGGTGTAGTCAATAAATATTGGCTTATTATCATATTCTTTGCCATTCTTATCCTTGGTATATCTAAAATATAATTCGTCATCGTCAATTATCGTGAGACAATCGATGACTTCATCATATGCTGAAAACGCTGGCGTCTTCTTCTTACATTTTTCCCAAAGCTTGCTTATCTTGTGTCCAGTCTCAATGGTAGAACTATTGTCTTCGAGAAATTTTTTGATTGAGAGTTCGACTAGGTGTCTTGCGAGAAATATAAACGGTATTCCCAAACTATAAGTTTTGATAATCATAGTGTGCGGTCTGACTACCGAGTTTTCCTCCTCGATTCGCGGATTACACAATAATTGGTCGCTTTTTATCGCTTCATACATTTTATCTAATGCTAAGCGATATGACTCTATTAATTCGATCTCGGCTCTTTCTAAACGGACTTCTTCTTTTAAAAACGACGAGAATCTCAAAAGTATCCAACGATCCCGATCGATATTGCTAAAATCTATTGTGTCTTTGAGATACCTATTGGTCTTCATTTTTCCTATATATTGTATCATTTCACCACCTGATATTATGTTTTTCCTTGATATAATCATATTAAGGATTTTTTATAATTAATTGTGGAGGAAATCTTATGGATAATAAAGTCGAGAAGATCGACCTAGACCACGTAGACTGGAAGAGCAGTCGCGAATTCTTCGAATCATTGGGTGAAGCACTAGATAAGCTAGATGATAAAGATGAGTCTTATAACTTTACTTGGGTTGGCAAACGCAAGAGTATTGTTGAAGCTGGCGCGCCAATTAGTAAGATTCTCCGCCCAGATATGGAAGCTTCCAAAGATTTTGACAATACAAAAAATATGCTAATCGTTGGAGATAACCTTGACGCACTGAAACTCCTCCAGGAATCCTATCTCGGAAAAATAAAAATGATTTACATCGATCCTCCATATAATACCGGTCATGATTTTGTGTACCACGACAACTTTACGGTTAAAAAAGCCGACTTTAAGGACGATTCTACGGATTCTGATGGCAATGTAATTATCTCCGAAGACGAATACGAAGAAAACTCAAAGGCAAACGGCAGATTCCATTCAGACTGGCTGTCGATGATGTATCCGAGATTGAAGCTCGCAAGAAATTTGCTTACCGACGACGGAGTGATATTTATCTCTATTGATGATAACGAGCAGGCAAACTTAAAGAAGCTGTGTGACGAAGTGTTTGGGGAGGAGAATTTTATAAATAATTTCCTATATCTTCATGGGAAAGGAAAAAAGGATAGTTGGTCGAGAACTGCTCAGCAATATATCGTGGCATACGCAAAAAATAGAGCTGATTTACCCGAGTGGTCAGACCAACAATTAGCTAAGGGTACTTTTACAAACCCGGATAATGACTCTCGTGGTCCATGGTTCTCTGGTAGTATTTCATTTAGTGAAGAAAGAAGTAATAAAAATAACGTAAAATATTTTACAATAGAATCGCCGTCCGGCGTCTCGTGGACTAGACAATTTATGGTTACACGTCAAGAGATGGATGAATTACTAGCTAAAAATCTGATTTATTTTGGTCCAGCTCCTGATTATAGTAATACTCCACGACTAAAGATCTTCCCTACTGACGTTAATAAAATTATACCGAGTAATCTACTTAGCGAATTTGATTCAACAAGAAAAGCGCAGGGTGATCTAGATGTTCTAATGGGTATCCATGTCTTCGATAATCCTAAGCCAGCAAGTTTAATAGAGCATCTAATAAAGATCTGTTGCGTTAAAAATGATGGTATAGTCACAGATTTCTTCTCTGGCTCCGGAACAACTGGCCACGCAGTTATGGACTTAAACGCTGAAGATGGCGGAAAGCGTCAGTACATTTGTGTGCAGCTTGATGAAAAGACTGATGAAAAATCTGAAGCCAAAAAAGCTGGATACGACACTATTGACCAAATAACCGCGGAGCGTCTGCGTCGTGCTGGAGAGAAGATTAAGTCTGAGCACCCAGATGTGGACATTGATACGGGCTTCCGTGTATTTCGCATCGATAGCAGCAATGAAAATGAAGATATTAGAAAACCTCTTAATCAGATTAGTCAATCCGATCTTTTCGGTGCCATCGATAATGTCAAAAAGGATCGTACGCCGCTCGATTTATTGTTCGGCGTAATCTATGCCTCTGCTCTCCCATTTGACCTTAAGCTCGAAACGCGCAAAATTGGCGAGAATACCGTTTACCTCTATGGCTACCTCGATGAGGGCACTGGACTTGTCGCCTGCTTCGACGACAATATTTCAGAAGAAACTATTAAAGAAATCGCAAATCTTAAAGTATTGACTGTCGCATTTAAAGATTCGTCATTCGCTGACTCCGCCGCTAAGATTAACCTTTCCGAACATTTCCGTATTATCTGTCCTGATACGAAAGTCAAGGTGATCTAATATGAAAAAACCTGTGGAAGATTTTGATTGTGCGGTAAAAGATCTAACGAAAGAGGTTAAACGCATTCAGGGAGGCAAAAATGAAGCTTAGGTTTAAACATCAAAAATTTCAGGAAGACGCCGTTAAGGCTACTTGCGATATCTTTACTGGGCAAATCAAATCAGATTATCGTTTCCTTATGGACCAAGGTGATATCGACGGAACAATGTTTGCCCAACTCGAGCAAGCAGGTTTCGGTAATGCTGATATTTCCCTGCAGGACGCACAATTAATTAAAAACCTCCATGAGGTCCAAGGGTTACAGAATATTGCAAGAAATACAAAGATCGAGCGTCTAAATGGTCGCCCAGTATTCACGATTGAGATGGAGACTGGTACGGGTAAAACCTATACTTATATCAAGACAATGTATGAGCTCAATAAGCAATATGGTTGGCGTAAATTCATCGTCGTAGTGCCGAGTATTGCTATTCGCGAGGGTGTCTACAAAAGCTTCCAGACGACCGCAGATCACTTTGCCGAAGATTATGGCAAGAAGATTCGCTTCTTTATTTATAATTCTTCAAAACTAAGTGAGCTCGAACAATTTTCTGAAGATCCAAACATTAATGTGATGATTATCAACACGCAGGCATTCAATGCTCGTGGCGCCGATGCTCGTCGTATCTATATGCAACTTGATTCGTTCCGCTCTCGCAGACCAATCGATGTAATTGCGGCGACAAAGCCAATCATTATCATTGATGAGCCACAGAGCGTGCTCGGTACAGATAGAAATGCAAACGTAACTCGCGAAAGTATTGTGAAATTCAACCCACTATTCTTCTTGAATTATTCCGCTACTCATCGTGAAGACTTCAATAAAGTCTATCGTCTGGATGCGGTAGATGCATACCAGAAACAACTCGTAAAGAAGATTACTGTCAAAGGTATTACAGTCAAAGGTGGAACCGCGACCAATGGATATCTCTATCTCCAGAAGATTAATACTTATCCAAACAAGAAGCCGACCGCAACTGTCGTGTTTGAGTTTGGCACAAAAACAGGTGGTGGAATCCTTCGTAAAACTAAAACGCTTGTTCTGGGTGACGATATCTACGCCCACTCTGGTGAGCTTGAAGCTTATCATAATGGGTATAAAATTTCGGAGATTAATGCGCGTGATGATGCTGGATATGTCGATTTTGTGAATGGTATTCGTATCCACGAAGGTGAGGTGATTGGCGAGACTAATCCTGACGATGTCCGCCGTATTCAGATTCGTGAAACAATTATGTCGCATCTTGAAACAGAAAGAAAACTTTTTAATAAAGGTATTAAAGTCCTATCTCTGTTCTTCATTGATGAGGTTGCCAAGTATAAAAAATACGATGAAAATGGCGAGCACAAAGGTGCTTATGCAAAGATATTCGAAGAAGAATTCGGAAAAGCAGTAGATATTTATCTGAACCAACAGCTTCAATTTGAAGAGGACGCTGACTTTCGCAGTTATCTAGAGAAATTTTCTCCATCAGAAATTCATGCCGGGTACTTCTCGATCGACAAGAAAGGCCACGCAATTAATAGTAAAGAAAGTAAAGAAGGTGGCTCTGATGACATATCAGCTTACGACCTTATCATGAAGAATAAGGAACGCCTGCTCGATTTTAAGGAGCCAGTTCGCTTTATTTTCTCTCACTCCGCCCTTCGCGAGGGTTGGGACAATCCGAATGTTTTTCAGATTTGTACGTTGCGTGAGTCGGATGCCGAGATTAAGAAGCGACAGGAGATTGGGCGAGGACTTCGTCTCTGTGTGGATCAGAATGGTATTCGTCAAGACGCGGAAATACTTGGTGAGAATCTCGTTCATGACACCAATGTCCTCACGGTAATTGCCAACGAAAGCTATGAAAGCTTTGCAAATAGCCTCCAGAATGAATTCAGTGAAATTATCTCTAAACGCCCGAAAGATGCTTCCGCTTCCTTATTCAATGGAAGGGTTCTCCAGGATGCTAGTGGTGCCAAGTCTGCTGTTATTGACGACAATGCAGCGGCAGATATCTACGCTGGACTAGTGATGGCTGGGCTTGTTGATAGGACTTCTAAGCAATTAACTGAAGACTATCACGCGCTGAGTGATGAGATGAGGATACAGAAGATTCGCGAAGCGGTTGGTGAGTTGTATGCGCCATACGCGGAAAATATTGAGAATATTCTTGCTTCTATTTATGATCCGAAAAGAGGTCAGCTTGTGACTAATGCACGCCGCTCTGTGAAGCTAAATCTTAATCCGGAAAAGTTTGCGTCAAAAAAGTTTAAGGAGCTATGGGACCATATTAACGAGAAGACTTATTATACGGTTGAATTTGACGAGAGTGAACTGGTTGAGAGATGCATTAATTCCCTGAATAGGAATTTACGTGTGACTAAGACTGAGGTTATTGTTACTGAGGGGTTACTAAAGACTGTTGGAAAAGATAAGCTAGAGATGGTTCGAGAAAGAATTGGTACACCAATCGCTATCTCCGAGCTCATGGGTGATAATATCAAATATGATATAATTTCTGAAATTTCAAAATCACAGAACGATGGCGGTACGAGTTTAACTCGCAAGGCCGTGTTTGAAATATTATCTGGAATCGAGGCCGCAACATTCGATAAGTTTAAGACCAACCCAGAAGAGTTTATTTATAATGCAATTCAGCTCATTAATGAACAGAAAGCTTCAACTGTGGTTGAACATATCGAGTATGATAAGCTGAACGAAAAATGGGATGGCGGCGAAATTTTTATTAACAGCGATATTATGGGTGAATATGGAAATAATCTGATCGACACACCAAACCATCACTTATATGATAAGCTCCGCTACGACTCTGATGTTGAGAAGAACTTTGCCGAAGAGCTCGATAAGAGTGATACTGTTGAAGTATATGTAAAACTTCCAAAGAGATTCTACATAGATACGCCAATGGGCCATTATAATCCAGACTGGGCAATCGCGTTTAAGGACGAAGCTGGTGTGAAGCATATCTATTTTGTTGCAGAAACAAAGGGAGTGAACGAGGGGCAGCTTGATGTCGGAGTTAAGGGGATTGAAAAGGCGAAGATCGAGTGTGCCAGGAAGCATTTTGCAAAAATTAGCAATGGTGATTGTATTTATGGTGTGTGTAATTCTTATGAGAAGTTACTGGAGCTTGTGAAGGGGTAAAACCAATCAGAATAATAAAAAGTAGTAGGAAATGTTATACTATGACTATAGTGGATAATCCTAAATATAGTGAGCAATCTGAACAAATGGTTGACCCAGGAGATGTTTTATGAATGCTAGCCAAAACAAATATCCGTCAGTTGTCTTAGGACTTGACAAGGACGGCAATGAAATAATTCATACATTTGGTCCAAGAGAAGCGGTTGCTCTTATGGCTGGGACTTGCGGTAATGGGCGCTCGGTGTTAATTAATCGAATGCTTACACAACTTATTACGAAATATTTTTCTGAAGGAATTCAATTCATTATCGCCGATACAATAGGAATATCTTTTAATAGCTACAAAGGCTTGCCATGCCTAATAAAAGATCCTTTAACGAAGCCGGAAGAAATCCGTGAAGCGATGGACTGGATTTTAGCAGAAAACGAACGTAGGCTCGCCGTTATTAAAGAAAGTGATGATAAGAAAAAAGCGATCGAGAATCTCCCTGCTATTATTTTTGTAATTGATGAATATTCCTATCTATTCAAAAGAGGAGTATTTGAGACAAAGGACATGGGGTCATTCCTGCGTAATTTTTTAAAACTCAGCAGATATACGAATACCCACATAATACTCTCGACACAAAGACGCGAAAAAGAATTTATTGATACACTTAATCTAAGCTATATGGATACCAGAATGATTTTCCACTGCCTAGATGAAGTAGAGTCTGAAAGATTAATATCCTCACCCGATGCGGTAAATCTCAAACAAGGTGAACTTCTATATATGAAAAGAGGCATGGATAAGCCAGTTTTTTGTAGCTTCGAGAATTTTACCGATAAAGACGTTGAAGAGCTAATCAAATCTAATAATCTGGTTAATCTTGGCAAAGAATAATATGCAAGATCCATACAGTCTAGACAGATTCATAAAAGCTCAAGAAGAAAACTTTGAGCAGGCTTTGGCTGAAATAAAAAATGGCCAAAAAGAATCTCACTGGATTTGGTATATATTTCCGCAACTCCGCGGTCTAGGCCATAGCAGCATAGCTCATTTCTACGGAATCAATGATTTAGAAGAAGCCAAGGAATATCTCAAGAACGATATCTTACGCGCAAATCTGATAAAAATCTCCCAGGCACTCTATGAGTGTAACGGCGAGATAGGATCCATTATGGGATATCCAGACGATCTGAAAGTCTTATCCTGCATGACATTATTCAATGTCGCAGATCCCTCAATTGGAATCTTCGAAAAAGTATTAGATAAGTTTTATGACGGCGATCGTGACAAAACAACGCTAGATATTCTCATGGAGCACGCCTGGCTTCGTGGCTGCTCCATTCGTCGAAAATAAAAAAGTGCGAATCCGACCAAGTTGGCAAAATTCGCACTATTTTTAGCGGTCCACCCGGATCGGCAGAAGACCGGCAAGATCCATTTGCTCAAGAGTAACGCGAGTGAGTTCACTATTTTCAAAGCTAATTTCATACTCACGGCCGCCCTCGTGGGTTGCTTTGATGAAGTCACGGTCATGAAGTTTCTTGATATAAAAGGTAAATTATTTAAAGTTGCGCTTTTGCATTATTTAAAGTTGAGAGATTATCATAACAGGGGTAATTATTTAAAGTTGCGATTTCTCATTATTTAAAGTTAAGAAGCGCGGATCACTGTGTAGTTCAAGTAGTGAATTTGATGAAAATCTTGATTTTATTAAATTATATAACTATCTTAAAGAGAAAGATCCGAATGTTCAGGAAATTCGTTATTATGAAGGGATGTCTTCTAGTGATAGTAAGAAGATGAAGCATTTTCAATTTTTGAGTGAAAAAGTTGGATATAAGATTTGCTCACTTTCTAGAAAAAGCTATATTGAACCACCAAAGTACGAAAAATATAGATGCGCGAATTGTGGGTTTCTAAATAACATAAAAGTACTTTCGAAAAATGTGAAATTAAAATCGAATATTGATGTTTATTTGACATCGGATCTACTTGAGCGCGTTGCAAGATCTAAGGACCCAATTAATATCATAATCCTTTCTTGTGATGGAGATTATGCCGAAGCAATTAAGGCAACTCTTCGATTGAGTCCCGATTCTTGTGTAACGGTTTTAGCCACACCAGTAACAGAAGTAAATAATTGTCTATCAGTTAGATTAAAACAACTTAGCCGTGAGCTTGATCGAAGTAATTATAAATTATCAAATATAAATAATATTAGAGATTATATTTCTCAGCCTTTTACAAATGATAAAAATAAATTAAAAAATAGATAAAGATATTTTTTTAGAATCGAGCAACCCGCCATTATCTGGCGGGTTCTCATGAAGATAGCACCGAAGTGGTATCTCCGACGTTGGAGTTTTTTACTCCGATGTCTTTATTCTAGCATATATTGAAGAAAAACTCAATCCGAGTTCTAGTTGCATTTTTATAGTGTTATACTCGACGTAAAGCGGGGTAGAGGCTTATGATATAATAAAAATATGGCTCATACTTTATGTGCTAACAAACATAGTATGTGGAACGGCGATGAAAAAGTTTGCGTCGAAGCTTATCCTGTTGAATTTGTTAAACGAATATCGGAGGAAAACCGTGATAGAAAATTTGGTGATAAAGATAACGACTATTCCTTGTTGGTGGATATTTATGATTCTTGCCCGGAAAATGAACCAGAAATATGGCGATGTATGGAATGTCTAAGTCTAGCGATTTTCTTTCATGACGGTGATTATAAAATAAAAAAACGCTATGATTACGTAGTTGATGATATGAAAAATTTGCCAGATAAAACGATTTATTCAAAATGGGAAGAGTATTTTGCTGAAAATTACGATGCTTTTGAGGAGCATCACGAAAACTTAAAAAATAAAAACTTATCGCCATACGAATCATTTGAGAGATTCCATAAAGAATCAGATAAATTAAACTTTGCATACGTAAGTGACGATAAGACGAAAATTGTTGTAACAGATAATAGTTATAATCCAATTCGTCTTTATAAATTAAAATGGAAGACAGAATTTTTGACAAAGAAATAAATCCGAATGTGCGGTTCACC
>ERZ773267.1223-NODE-1223-length-14716-cov-3.574654_pt1 | contig 14716 bp, 15 predicted proteins | sample MGYA00511959_ERZ773267 | MGnify/ENA primary metagenome ERZ773267 (study PRJEB29015, sample SAMEA2738165) | human oral metagenome | biome: human oral; feature: human-associated habitat; material: saliva | place: China | collected 2240 ... | reverse complement strand
ATACCATGTCAAAGGAGAAAGAAGAATTTGTTCCGATTGAAGAAGGAAAGATCAGAATGTATGTCTGCGGACCGACCGTTTATAACCTCATTCATATCGGAAATGCGCGCCCTATGATTGTATTTGATACTTTTCGTCGTTTTATGGAGTACAAGGGATATCAGGTAAAATATGTTTCGAACTATACCGATGTAGACGACAAGATTATTAAAGCTGCGGTAGAGGAAGGCGTAGACTGCCAGACTGTAACCGAGCGTTATATTGCCGAAGTGGAGAAGGACATGGCGGATCTCAACATCGAAGAGGCCTCAGCTCACCCGAAGGCAACGGAAGAGATTGACGGCATGGTGAATCTGATTGATGAATTGGAAAAGAAGGGCTTTGCTTATGCCGTAAACGGTACGGTTTATTATGATACAACAGCGTTTAAGCCCTACGGAAAGCTTTCCCATAAAAACATGGAGGATCTCCAGTCGGGACTTCGTGAACTCAAGGTTTCCGGCGAGGAAGAGAAGAAGAATCCGACCGACTTCGTGCTATGGAAGCCGAAGAAGATGGGAGAGCCGTATTGGAAGTCTCCCTGGAGCGAGGGAAGACCGGGCTGGCACACGGAGTGCTGTGTTATGGCACCGAAGTACTGTGGAGGAGCCTTAGACATTCATGCGGGCGGAGAGGACCTCATTTTCCCGCATCATGAAAATGAAATTGCCCAGTATGAGGCGGCACACGGAGAGCAGTTTGCCCGCTACTGGATGCACAATGCCTTTATTAACATTGACAACAAGAAGATGTCGAAGTCGCTCGGGAACTTCTTTACCGTGCGGGATGTAACATCCCAGTTTGATCCGATGGTTCTTCGCTTCTATATGCTTTCCGCGCACTACAGAAGTCCGCTGAATTTCTCTAAGGAGCTGATGCAGTCCGCGAAAGCTTCACTTGACAGAATCTTAAGCTGTATCTGGAGACTGGAGGATTTGCTTCCCCGTCTGAAAGAGAAGGGCATGTCCAAGGAGGAAGAGGAAGCCTTAAAGAAGGTGGAAGAATATACCGCTCTTTTCTCCGAGAAGATGGAGGATGACTTAAATACGGCAGATGCCATTACCCAGATATTTGAACTGGTGCGCCTTGCAAACTCTACGGTAAAGGAAGAGTCCTCCAAAGACTTCGGCTCGATCATGAAAGAGTCGATTGCCGTCCTTGTACATGTACTCGGTATTCGCACGGAGAAAAAGGAAGAGAAGCTGGACGAAGGCTTGGAAGAGAAGGTGAATGTGCTTATTGCAAAGCGTCAGGAAGCCAAGAAGAATAAAGACTTTACCGAGGCGGATCGGATTCGTGATGAGCTCCTCAGTATGGGTATTTCCTTAAAGGATACCAGAAACGGAGTAGAATGGCAGAAGATCTAAGGGAAAGCCTTGCGATGCAAATCCCCCCCCTAAGCTTGGCTTATGTGGGGGATTCTATTTATGATTTCTTTATTCGAGACAGGCTGATTCGGGACTTTTCCGGCTCTTTAAACAAGATTAACAGCAAGAAAAAGGACTTGGTTTGTGCGAAAGCACAGTCGGACATTATGGAGTTTTATCTGGAAAAAGAGCTCCTTACGGAAGAAGAGCTTTCTGTATACAGGAGGGCAAGAAACCATAAGTCGCAGAGCCGTTCGAAGAATTCCGATATCGGAGATTATCGCCGTGCCACGGGTTTTGAAGCGGTGCTCGGGTATTTACATTATCAAAATGAGGGAGAAAGACTGCAAAAGCTTATGGAAGCGGGGCTTTCCTTCCTTTTGGAAAGAGAAGAGGGAAAATGAGAGAAGAGGGATACACCTTAGTAGGAAGAAATCCGGTCATGGAAGCCTTTCGTGCAAAGAAAACCATTGATCGTTTGTTTGTACAGGACGGCCTAAAGGACGGGCCGATTTTAAGCATCCTGCGAGAGGCAAAAAAGCAGGATACGGTGGTTGATTTTGTAAAGAAATCAAGACTCGATGAAATCAGCGGGGGAGAGGTACACCAGGGAGTGATTGCCTATCTTGCGGCATTTTCCTATGCGGAGCTTCCGGAGCTCCTTTCGATTGCAAAGGAAAAGGGAGAGGCGCCCTTCTTCTTTTTACTGGACGGAATTGAAGACCCCCACAACCTTGGAGCGATGATTCGTACGGCAAATTTGTGCGGCGCGCATGGGGTCATTATCCCAAAGAGGAGAGCAGTGGGGCTTACTGCTACGGTCGCAAGAAGCAGTGCCGGAGCCTTGAATTACACGAAGGTATGTAAGGTGACGAATCTCGTGCAGACCATGGAAGAGCTGAAGAAAGAGGGGATGTGGTTCGTCTGCGCCGATATGGCAGGGGAAAGCATGTATAAGCTGAACCTGAAGGGGCCAATCGGACTCGTTATGGGAAATGAGGGAGAAGGCGTTTCCCGCCTTGTGAAGGAAAACTGCGATATGCAGGCGTCCATCCCGATGAAAGGCGATATCGACTCCTTAAATGTATCCGTAGCCTGTGGGGTACTTGCGTATGAGATTGTAAGACAGAGAATGATGGGGTGAAAAGCTAAGGCTTAGGAAAGCGAGATGGGAGTGCACTAAGCTATTAAGCAAGTTAAGATAGAGAGTAAGTAAGATAGAGAGTAAGTAAGATAGAAAGCAAGTAAGATAGAGAGTAAGTTAAGGTCTAGGGAAAGGAGAACGATTTGAAGTCGGAAGGAAATTACCGCGTTGTGGAAAAACTGTGGTTTTTTGCGCTCCTCATGTTTGCCGGCGGCTTCTACGGAGGTTACACCTTTAGCCTTCGAGGAAAGGTTTTTGCGAATGCACAGACGGCAAATCTTGTCATGATGATGCTCTCCTTTGGAAATGGAGAGTGGAAGAAGGGCTTCTATGCTTTTATTCCCTTAACGGCCTATATTTTAGGTGTATGTATGGCGGAGTTCATTTCCGGGAAAATGAACCAAAAGAACAAGGGCATTTTTGAGGAGAAGCTTCTTCTCTTTGAAGCCTTTGTTTCTTTTGTGATTGGACTGATGCCCTCTTCCGTACCGGATCATGTTCCGCAGGTGGCACTCAGCTTTATTTGTGCGATGCAGTTCACCGCCTTTAGACAGGCGGAAGGAGTCAATATGGCAACGACTTTCTGCACGGCACATGTCCGGCAGCTCGGGGTAAATCTTGTAAAGGCGGTTCGGGATAAAAATGAAAATGCGGCCGTTTTGTTCAGAGGACATGCCATCATGCTTCTCTCCTTCTGCGGTGGTGCTTTTATGGCGGTCTTTTTAAGCCATATTTTTAGCTTTTATTGTATTTGGCTGGTGTCTATACTGCATTTATTTTTGTTCTATCATACGAGAAAAGAGAATAGGGAGTGGAAGAATGAATCAATGGGAAATTGACGGAAAAACAAGACTCTACGGTCTGCTCGGTAATCCTGTTTCACATAGCCTTTCTCCCTTTATTCATAATGAGGGATTTCGGCGACTCTCCCTGAATGCTCGTTATCTTGCCTTTTCTGTGAAAGAGGAGGATCTGGAAAGCACATTGTCCGCTCTTCGGAAAATGGGCGTGGGAGGGCTTAACTTAACGATGCCTCTGAAAGAGGCGGTACTTCCGCTTTGCGACAGCCTGTCTAAAGAGGCAAAGCTTTCTTCCTCTGTGAATACTCTTGTTTTTTCGGAAAATGGCAAAATGACAGGTTGCAGTACGGACGGAATCGGTTTCTTTCGTGCTTTGGAATCGGAGAATGGCGCCGTTAAGGACAAAAAGCTCTGTCTTATGGGACTTGGCGGTGCAGGAAAAGCAATCCTCTCCCGAGCAGTCTATACCGAAATTTCGGAAATTCGGCTTTTGCAAAGAGCCTCTTCCATCGAAAAAAACAGAGACTTTATTGAAAAAGTAGAAAGAGAAACAGGAAAACAAATTCTACTCGGATCCTATGAAGAAAATATCGTGGAATTTCTGGAGGAAAGCGATATCCTTGTCAATTCTACAAATGTGGGAATGGGGGCTGAGGCTTCTCTTATTCCCGAAGTGAAGCTCCTTCATAAAGCACTTTTTGTGGCAGACTGTATTTATCATCCCTTTGAAACGAAGTTACTTTCCCAAGCAAGAGAAGCAGGACTTCGCTACATGAACGGCCTCCCTATGCTCTTTTATCAGGCTGTGGAAGCGTTCCGACTTTGGACGGGGAAGAGCTTTCCGGAAGAGGAAGTACTTGCGGCATTGCAAGATAAATTAAAGTTTTAAATGTGGAAAATAGTGGAATGAAATTATAAAAAAGAAGGGACTAAAAAATTTGCGGTCTCTAGAAGTCTGACTAAAACATTTACTAAACTTATTGACTCGTTACCGGTAAAATGATAACCTGCTTTATAGTAAAAGATGCGTGAACAAGATACTTTTTATAGGTAGGGTAATCGTATGGAAAGAATAAAAAAACAGTGGGAAAATGAAGAGCTGATTATGATCGGCAGAAGAGAAGCGGACGGCGGTCTTCGGTACCGTATTTTCCGTTGTTTTATTGCAGGAAGAAGTGACAAGTCGAATGATTCTGGGGTCCATCACCATTTTACTTGCGGTTTTGATTTCGGAACTCTCCATAAAGAAGAAAGAAAAAATCTCTGTTGAAGCGAGGTAGAAAATCTTATGGCAACAATCAAAGATATTGCAGAGAGAGCAGGAGTCTCTTCTGCGACGGTATCCAGAGTACTGAATCATGATGAAACCTTAAATGTGCAGGAATCCACGAGAAAAAGGGTAATGGAGGCGGCGGAAGAGTTGGAATACACCATGCCCTCTCCAAGAAAAAAGTGTAAAAAACTAAAAATCGGGATTTTTGGCTCCTATTCTCCGGAAGAAGAGTTGGAAGACCCGTATTACCTCTGCATTCGTCTTGCGGTAAAGAAGAAACTGGATGAGGAAGGCTGCCATCACATGGAAATCTCCCTTTCGGATTCCTCTGAAAAAATCATGGGACTAGATGGGATTATTTGCACAGGGACCTTCACTACAGAGATGCTGCAAGGAATTTCTTCCTGGGATAAACCCGTAGTCATGATTGACTGCAATGCAGACTTACCACAGTGCGATACCATTACGGTAGATTATAAGAATGCGGTTCGGGAGCTTCTGGACTATCTCATCGAAAAGGGGCACAAGAAGATTGGCTTCATCGGAGGCGGTGCAGAGCAATGGCTCGACAGACGAAATGAAGATCCGTGTTATACGGAGTTCTGCGCCTATCTGAAGGAAAAAGGGCTATTCTGCGAAGACTATGTAAAACTGGGAGAGCATCAGGCCAGATACGGAAGGAAGCTTTTTACCCAGCTCTATCGGGAAGGAAAGTTACCGACCGCTATTTTTGCGGCAAATGACTCCATTGCTGCCGGAATTTATCGGGCGGCTTATGAGTTGGGATTGAAAATACCGGAGGATATCAGTGTAATCGGCTTTAATGATATTCCCGGTGCAAAATACATGGTGCCTCCTCTAACGACGGTACGGCTTTACATGGAATTTATGGGTGAATATGCGGTAACACTTCTTTCTCAAAGAATTCAGGAAAACAGAGAAATCAATATTAAAATCTTAGTTCCGACGAAGCTTAGGGTAAGGGATAGCGTGGCAGAGCTGTAAGGCTCTATCGCCCCGCACATTCTCCGGAGAGCTTTTTCTTGCAGACTGCGCAGGGGCTTGTTTCTGGAATAAGATGTGCGTAGGGGGCTTCAGCCAAGGGATAATCGGGAGAGTAGAACTCGGTCTTTGCCCTGCAGAGCATCTCTCCGCTTTCGGAAAAGACTGCATAGGAAAGTATCGTAGAAAGCTCCTCCACTTCTTCGCTAAAGACCCGAAGAGAGTAGGACTTCCCATTCAGTTTCAAATTATAAGTATATGGAAAGCCGCTTCCATTATCTTGCTTTTCCATTGTGCAGAATCTTGCTTCCAGCCCGGCTTTTTCCATACAGGCTTTTTTTACTAAGTCTAAAGAAACGGAAAGCATCGCATTTACCCTGAAATCTTCAGGATTTCCAAAAGTAAAATCCAAGTCAGTCCATAGTAGCTGACTACACCGACCAAATCGTTAATGGTGGTAATCAAGGGGCCGGAAGCCGCTGCCGGGTCCACTCCGACCTTCTTAAAGAAGATAGGCGTAACGGTGCCGACCAAGGAGGAAATCACCATGGAGAGCATTAGGGAAAATCCGATACAGGAAGAAATAGCAATGGCAATATGCAGTGGCTGGTGCTTAAAGAAATATAGGTATGCACCGATACCGACTAAGGAAAACAAGCCGATTACAAGACCGTTTAATCCGCCTACTCCCATTTCCTTTCCGACTAAAGTCATCTTCTGCTTTGCGGTGAGACGCTCGTCCATCAGAACACGGATGGTGACCGCAAGAGACTGGGTACCGACATTTCCGGACATATCAAGAATCAGCGACTGGAAAGCCATGATAATGGTAAGCTGTGCTACCACGGTTTCAAAAAGACCCACTACGGTGGAAACAACAAGACCGAGGAAAAGCAGAATCACAAGCCAAGGAAGGCGTTTTTTCACACTTTCCAGAAGCGGTTCATTTAAATCCTCTTCCGCAGTAAGACCTCCCAAACGAGCATAGTCTTCACCCATCTCATCATCATAAACTTCCAATACATCTTGGGCGGTGATTACCCCTAAGATGATATTGTTTTCTCCTAAAACGGGAATGGAGTTCTCGGCATAGCCTTTGATACGCTCCAAACAGTCCTCAATCTTTTCATCCGCATAGACAAACGGATAACCGGTTTCCGTGATATCGTCGAGCTTGGTATCTCTTCTTGCGATAATCAATTCTTTTAAATCTACTGCACCATAGTAGGAGCCGTCTTCGTGTACGACATAGACCTTGGAAATGTTGTCATGCTCGGCAGCCTGTTCAATCAGAGAGCGCATGGCGTCCCGGATATTTAAATCCTTTGTCAAGAAGACGAAGTTTGTCGTCATACGAGAACCGATGAAGGCTTCATCATAGGCTGCAAGAATCTGTAACTCATTTCGATCCTTCAGGCTCATCTTGGAAAGCCAGATGGTCTTCTTTTCTGGATCGGCTTCTTTCAGTAAGTCTACGGCATCATCCGGCTCCATCTCGGAAAGGACGATTCCGGCCCTGCTTGGACTTATCTCTTCCAGATATTCGTAGCCGTGCTCGGCATACTCCATAACCTCACTGAGGCGCTCATTATCTAAAAGACTGTACAAAAACTTACGCTCTTCCTCTTCTAAAAGGGGAAGGGCGGACGCAATGTCATTCGCATGGTATTCTTCCAGATTCTCCCGGATTTGCTCTTCCGTTTCGCCACTGCGAATGAGATCTATAATTTCTTGAACGTAGTCTTGTTGAATTCTTTCATTTTCGTTCATTTTTCTCTCCTTTCCAAAACTTCATGGACACAGGGAAAAAGAACTTATGAGTTTAGATTATAGGGAAGGAGGAATCATTCTTCGGATCTTCCGCTACAAAAGTAAAATCATAGGCTCCCGGATCCGTGCCATCACTGCTTTTCATCAATCTTTCCTCCTTTTTTAGAATTTATGACGAGAAGAAAGGGCTTTCCATTTTCTCATCTAAGGGCTTTCGACATAGAAGCCAAATCAGTCTAAATGTTTTACTTAATTTGTCTATATTTTATCACTGCATTTAACTGAAAACCCGACTAAGTGTATCACTAAAGTAAAGGGAATAGCAATGCTTTTATGAAGTTTTTTGAAAATGAAAAAAATGAATTTAAAATAGGCAAAGAGTAGAAGAGAAAAAGGAAAAATACGGATTTTCTTGACAGTATTCCCTACATTCTTTAGAGTCGGATACAGAGCAGGAAGGATGAAATAAGAATGTAATACGCTATGCATAAAATGATGCCCTAGGGTCGAACTAAGGCTTGAACTAGGATTCGGGCTAAGCTGTGAAGTAAGGGAAAACAAGCTTGAGAAGGAGTCGGTATGCAGATTTTGGTAGTCGAAGATGAAGTATTGCTTGCAAAATCTTTGAAAGAAATATTGGAAGAAAGCGAACACGGCGTTTCTTTGGCTTATGACGGGGAAGAAGGCTTGGAGCTTGCGCGTAACGCGCATTTTGATTTATTGATTTTGGACTTGATGCTTCCAAAGTTGAACGGCTTTCAGGTCGCAAGGACTCTTCGTAAGGAGAAAAACGGACTTCCGATTCTGATGCTGACTGCGAAGTCGGACATTTTGGACAGGGTGGAGGGGCTTGACTCCGGTGCGGATTATTATCTGACAAAGCCCTTTGATAAGAGAGAGCTGCTTGCCTGTATCAATGCACTTCTTCGGAGACAAGGAAAAGAGGTCAATCAAATCAGCTTCGGAAATACCTCCCTCGACTTGGACTCCTCGGAGCTTGTTTCCGGGGAAAATGCGCTTCGTCTTTCCTCGAAGGAGTTTCAGATGATGAAACTGCTTTTAAGCGAAGGCAAGAACAATATCACGAAAAATACCTTTTTGGAAAAAATCTGGGGCTTTGACAGCGATGCAACGGAAAACAATGTCGAGGTCTATATCGGTTTTTTACGGAAGAAATTGAAGGCTCTTTCCTCGGATATTGCAATCGTGGCAAGCCGCGGACTAGGCTATCACCTGGAGGAAGAAACGCATGATTGAACAATTACAAAAAAGACTGACCCTGCTACTTTCCGCGGTCAGCATTTTTCTACTGCTCTTTTTGCTGCTTTTTCTTTTCTACTTTAATAGAAACAGCCTGTATTCCGGAGTGAAAAATGCACTTTCATCGTCTGTGCAAGGTCCGATGAACCATTCCGTTTCGAAAAATTATCCCATATACCAAATCTTTATTTCAGACAATGGAGAAGTCCTGGAAAGTTTCGGAGAGGATTATTTTCTAGAAACGGACACGGAGGAAAAGCTGGTACAGGATGCCCTGTCTAAGATAAAAGGGGGAAAGGAATCCTTTTACTCTTCCATGGGAGGGGGGAAGCTACAGTATTACTGTGAAAAGGATAATTCTCCTGAAGGTTTTCATTCTCCTGAAGACTTTAAGCCGGAAAATGGAGAAAATACAAAAACGGAAAGAACGAAGCCTTCCTATCGTATTGCTGTAACGGATTTTAGCAAAGAAATAAAGAGTATCAAGAGACTTTCGATAGTCCTGATTGCTTTATTCTTTCTCCTCTCTACTCTCATTATCATCTTATCCCGCTTTTTTGTACGGAAAAGCGTAAGACCGGTAAAAGAAGCGATGCTTAGTCAGAGGCAGTTTATTTCCGATGCCTCTCATGAGCTGAAAACACCGCTTACGGTGATTATAAACAATGTCGGAAATCTGCAAAAAAATATGGAGAAACTGTTCTTTCAATCCGGAGAAAGACTTTTGGCATCAGAGGAGTTCTTGCGTCAAAATATCGAAAACAATATTGCGGGTATCGAGGAAATGAGTACTCGGATGAAGCATTTGACAGAGTCACTACTGGATTTAAGCCGATTGGAAAATCTGCAGGATAGAAAAGAGCAGTTTGAAAACTTGTCTTTATCCCATATTGCGGAGCAAGAGTGTATGTACTTTGAACCCTTGTTTTTTGATAAGGGGAGAAGTCTGGAATATACAATCGAAGAAGAGCTATATGTCTTGGGAAATGAAGAGAAGCTAAAAGAGCTCCTTTCCATCCTTTTGGAAAATGCTTTAAAGTACTCTGTTCCGAATACAGCCACGGAATTATCTTTAGTGAAAAAGAAAAAATTGCTTGTGCTCGGTATATCCAATGTTATAGAAAAGGAGCTTTCAGAGCAGGAAAGAAATAATTTATTTAAACGCTTCTTTAGACTCGATGAGTCTCATTCCGGAGGAAAGGGTTACGGGCTCGGCCTTTCTATTGCCAAGGAAATTGTCACGATGCATAAAGGGGAGATAAAGGTTGAGAGTGAGAAGAAGCACATCCATTTCATTGTGCTTTTGCCATGGATTCATTAAAAATTTTAAACTTCATTTTTTAAACTATCTTGGAATTTCTTTGACAGTCTTTGATTTTTTTTACTTTGTAACAGAAACAGATTAATTAGCTTGATTATATTAAAATTTATAGTAAAATTTCTTAAGAAAAACTTGAATTGTATTCAATTTTTATTTTTTAAAACAAATAGGCATCTTTATGACGGCACAGAAAAGGAAAGCAGAGGAGTGCAATGAACAAGAGAGAAAGAGAAGGAGAACATTCTTCCCGACGAAGAGTGTCGCAGAGGCATCAAAGAAATAAGAAATTTTTAAATAAAGGAATAGCGTATTTCCTTATTTTTTTAATGCTTCTTGGTAATCTGCAGGCTTTGACTTATGCAGAAGGAAATGCGAAAGAAATCGCTGAGCAGATAGGGATGAAAGCGGAAGAAAAGTCAAGTTCTTCCGTAGAAAAAGAAGATTCTTCAAAAGAAGGGAAAATGGAAGAAAATATAGAGGAAGCGGAGAAAGAAGAGTCTTCAGAGGAAGAAAAGAATAAGACTTCCGACGACAGCGGGGAATCCGAGGAGAAGAAGGAATCGGAAGAAGCGAAGGAATCGGAAGAAGCGAAGGAATCGGAAGAAGCGAAGGAAGCCGAAGAGAGCAAAGAAGAGGAAAAGCCGGAATATATGGAAGCCGGCTCTCTTGAAGCACTTTCCGGAGGAAATCTCTTGTACACTGCGTCCTTCGAAGCCGACACCTTCTTTGAGGGAACTTTCATGAAACTTGTTCCCATTGAAGAGGAAGCTGTGCTGGAAGAAGCAAAGGCCCATCTTGAGAAGGAATACCGGAGTAAGGATTCGGAAGAACAGCCGGAGCTGACCGTTTTGGAAGCAGTGGATATATCTTTTTATCGTCTGATTGACGGCGAAGAAAGAGAAGTACAGCCTAAAAAAGGGAAGAAAGTAGAGATTCGTCTGCAAAAGACGCAGGAGATGAAAGAAGCTCTGTGTTATCGTAAGTTCCTTTTCCATGAAAGTAGACGGAAAAGCGGGGCAAAGTCTTCTACTCTGCTTTTTTTATGCCATTTTGGCAAACTTCCTTTTTCTCTTTCTCGGCACTTTACTCAGAAAGCCGCTGCATTTAAGCCCTGTAGAGGAAATGTCTATGGAATACACGAACTGCGGAAATTTTGTTCTACCCATCGTGGCGAGTGTCCTGGGAGAGGAGTATCTGCTCTATGTATCGGCGTACATCACCGTGTATAATCTCTTAGTCTGGACGCACGGTATTCATTTGTTTCAGGGAAAGGCGGAGCAAACTAAAGAGGAGAAATCGAAAGGAGTACAGTCCAGAGGGGGACAGAAACAAAACGTCTTTCTTAAAATCCTGTTTAACCCCAACATTCTTGCCATTCTTTTTGGTGTCTTTTTGTTCTTCACGAAGATTTCGCTCCCGGCACCGATTTCCCTTGCCATCTCGGATTTAGGGAAAATGATTGGGCCTATCAGTATGTTGATTACCGGTATCGTTTTGGGCAGTATGTCTTTCAAAAAGATTTTATCTTATCGAAGAATCTATATGGTTACGGCTTTCCGACTGCTTTTCTTCCCTTTTATCTACCTTTTGCTGATTTCTGTGCTCAGCAGGATAGACGGCTTTCTGGACAATCCCGTCCTTTTCCTCGTGACCTTTTTAAGTGCCATGGCTCCGGCGGCTGCGAATGTTTCCCAGTTTGCCATCCTCTATGGAAAAGAAGAGGAGTATGCAAGCTGTATCAACATTTTCACGACCCTCTGTACTATCATTTCCATGCCGATTCTGGTGTATCTTAGCGGGTTGATTCTGAGGTAAGAGGAAATCTGAAATTCCCTATTGGGAAAATAATGAGGAAACCGGTGGACGGAGAATTAGAGGAGAGGGCAACTGTCAACTTTTCGTTGACTACTGCCGAATAAGCGCGACATTTCCACCACCTCATCCGCCACTTCCTGTAAAAAGGCATAGTCGTGAGACACAAGGAAGAAGATTCGATCCTCTCGAATAGCGGACTTTAAGAGACGGGCGATGCGAAGCATATTCTTCTGATCCATACCGCTGGTGGGCTCATCAAAGAAGAAAAGCCTTGCCTCCTGATAGAGAGTTGCGGCAATGGCCAGACGTTGCTTCTGCCCGCCGGAAAGACTCATGGGATGACGGTCTTTTAGCTCGGAAAGTCCCAGCGCATTGAGGAGTTCTTCTTTTGTCGTATGACATGGCTTTGGCTTGTTTTGTTCGTTTTCCTGCCCGTCTATTATCCCCTCGCATCTCTCTTTCAGACTTTGTTTTTGTCCTGTTTTCCCCAGATCCATCTCTTCTTCCACGGAGTCTCCGAACAATTGCTGATTCACGTCCTGCATAACCATCGCGGAAAGAGCAAGACGCTGTCTTTTTGAGAGTTCTTTTCCAAACAGGGAGAAATGACTTCCTCTTTCATTCTCCAAGCCGCTGAGTTTACGAAGGAAGGTGGACTTGCCAATTCCGTTTTCTCCCACAATGCCGTAAATTTTTCCAAAGGAAAAAGAGGCACAGTTCTCTTCCTTATAATATCTTAGCGCTCCTTCATTTTTCCATTCCGGAAGAGAAAGGATCGGTTTCGTTCTTGCGCGAAGCCCCATGGATTTAATATTTTCCTCCGGAAGTGCCAGAAAATCCTCCCGGGAAAATAACTTGCTGAGTCTTCCCTTTTCTAAAAAGGCCACCCGGTCAACGAAGTCCATCAGATAGTAAAGGCGATGTTCAGCCACAAGAATCGACATCCCTTTTTCTTTCAGGGTCTGGAGCATGGTTTTTAGAACGGCAATGGAGCCTTCGTCCAGGTTGGAAGAGGGCTCGTCCAGGACCAGGAAGGGACAGCCGGAGAGATAGGCGGAAGCAAGGGCAAGAATCTGTTTTTCTCCTCCGGATAAGGCGAAGATATTTCGCCCAAGCAGTTTTTCGATGGGGAAAATGGAGAGAAGCGCTTCCATTCGCCTGTCCATTTCCTCGCGGTTCAGTCCCATATTTTCCATGGTGAAAAGTAATTCTCTTGTAGTGTTTATATTGAAAAAATGGGTTTTCGGATTTTGAAAAACGGTGGCAATCCGTAGGGCGATTTTGTAAATGGGAAGGGAAGATAAGTCTTCTCCCTGAAAAAGCAGTTTTCCCTTGCTTTTTCCGTTGTAGTACTGATAAGCCAGTCCGTTTACGGCATGAATCAGGGAGGATTTCCCGCTGCCGCTTTCTCCCGTAAGAAGGAGACACTCCCCCTCTTTCATCGAGAGGGTTATGTCCTCTAGCACCGGGGCATTCTCCCCGTAGGATAAAGAAAAATCTTCGAAAGCAAGCATAAAAACTCCTTTTTTACCGTTTTTTTACCGCATTTTTTACCAACGTAGTCAGCGAACTCCAAAATAGCTTAGCCCCAGTATCAGCAGGATACAAAATAGAAAAACAGCGTCTACGATTTGCAGACGAACCGTATTGTAGCGCGTCTTTTTGATGGGATTCTCGATGCATTTGCATTCCGCCGCCTTCGCGATGTCCTCCGCAATATTCGAAGAAATAATGAGGAGGGGAATGGAAACATAGAGCAGGTTTTGGATGGGATTCCGAGTCTGAATCCCCCGAATCTTCATGGCTCGCTCAATAGCTTTTTTCTCCTCCGTGAAGGCAGGGAAAAAACGGAACATCACGGCAATGGGGATAGAAACGCATTGGGGGATATGGAGAAAATCCATGGAGCTTAAGATTGCACCCACATCTGAAGTCCTCATGAAAAAGCTTCCTGCAAGATAAGGTAAAAAAAGTAGGCGAAAAATATAGAGAAAGGAAAAGAGGAGTCGCAAGAGAGGCGGCATAAAATACTGGGCAGAGTACCCCGGAATAAAGCAGAGCACGGCAAAAACAAGTGGGGAGAACAGAGCGGTTCTTCGGAAGCCATTCAGAAAGAAGAAGATAGAGAAGAGAAGCACCACTGCCCATTCGCTGTAAAAGGGGAGATAGTGCATGATTGTGAAGCCTAAAAACAGTAAAACGAGAAGCTTCGTTATCGGGTTCGGATTAAAGGGATTCCGTTTTTCTGCCCAAGGTTTTTCTTTGATGCTACGCTCTAAATTACTTATATTTTGCATTATTTTACTCCGTACTGTTCTATTTCGTACTATTCTATTCCATATTATTCTATTCCGTATTGTTTAGCTCCGTGTTGCTCTGCTCTGCCTTGTTCTACTCGTATTGCTCTGCTCCGTGTTTCTATACAATTCCCGCTTTTTCAAAATGCTTCTTCAATAGCTTTCTTCCGAGAAAGGCACCGAGAAGACCAAAAAGGAAGGTGCAGACATAAACGATAGCCATATTTTGCACACTAATCAGCTTCTCAATGGCATTTCCGTAGTTCTCTCCCATTTCTTTTATCACAAACTCCATATAACGCTCTTTCAAAAGAAGCATTTGCAGCAGGGAATTGCAGGGACAGAGACTGAAAATCGCATAACTTAGCATCGTGAAAGAGCCGGATTGATAGTTTCCTATCCGCCGGATTCCTTCTGCAAGGAGGCAGAAGAGAAGGGAGAGGAGAGGCACCACAAAGGTATGCCCAAACAGGAACATGATACAGGGGCCTATCATGCCGAAAATGAGCAGTCCAAAGGGCTTATTCACCTTTGCCATAAAGAGCATGACGATAGGCCCACCGATAAGGGCGCAGGCAGCAGGGTAGACGAGATATAAAATCGGAACGACACCCATCATCCCGACAGC
>ERZ773267.1221-NODE-1221-length-14743-cov-11.543709_pt1 | contig 14743 bp, 21 predicted proteins | sample MGYA00511959_ERZ773267 | MGnify/ENA primary metagenome ERZ773267 (study PRJEB29015, sample SAMEA2738165) | human oral metagenome | biome: human oral; feature: human-associated habitat; material: saliva | place: China | collected 2240 ... | reverse complement strand
TGAAAATGTAGTCAAAGATGAAAGAAATCTGATCCCTAAGATTCAGTCCGTAGCTTCAAAGACCTCCGTCCTAGAATCCAAGCTAAGCACAGCAGAGGGGCAGATCACTCAGCTGGTAGAAGCAGGGACTCCGAGCTACTTGGGGATTACAGGAATTGTCTGAGAAAAATACACGATGGAAGATACCTTATTCCTTCAGAAGACTCCAACCTTTACAAACTCTGCTATTGCAATCAATGTCGGAGATACTGCAGCGAATAAAGAGCAGCACATTCAGAGAATCTCTAACGGTCAATCAGATAATAAATTCAAGCTGAAAATGGATAAATTCTGACTCCCTACAACGAATGTAATCGTAGAGATAAGGAAGTGAATCAAGGTGGATATAAACGAAAAAGAGGCATACCGATACGGAGGCAATGAACTGCTAGCGAGTGCAACCTTACCATACACTACATTCACTACGGAAGCACAAGAGATTACGGTTAATTTTGATCAGCCTTTCCAACTCGCTAAATGAGAGTTGTATTCTGTAGTCGTAAAGCAAGAGAACGGAATCGTGAATGCCCAGAATTTTTATAGATTGTATTGTGATAGCACTCAGTATTCAGAGGCTTTTTCTGCTGTTGCCGTGAATGGAAATAGCAGAGTGAGGAATAAGCTGATGCCGTATTGTGTGAATGAGGGGTTTGTAGAGGAATGCTTATCTAAAAAAAGCGATGAGGTAATGAATATAGAATGAAGTGTTCCTATAATTAACGAATGAGCTAAATCTGGCGACATTGCAAGATACGAAACAAAGGTATTCCATACTCTTACCGGCTATAAAAAATTACATATATCATTTCTTTGAAATGTTTCTTCTAGTGAGTGATGATTCGCTGTTAGGGTTAATGGAAACAACTATTTTAATTGATACTCTTCAATAGACAATGATCTTGTTTGTAATCCTGAAGATGTAATACAGTTTGTTGTATATAATTCAGGATCATCTACAACTTTTAGTTATCAGTATTTAAGAATTTTTAATAAGGCTCCTATTCTTCTGAAAAAAAATACTGAACTTTTACCAAGAAGGTTGGTTAATATTGGAGAGATGGTTGCTACAACTCTTTTAGGTCTACATACTGATAATAGTTGGAAACCTTATGAGAAAAAACAAGCTATAGAACTAAATCTTACTATGAACCAATATAAAATTAACACACAACGAGTAGCACCTAGTGATTGATTTTTGATGGTTAATTTTGTTACGGGTATGAGAGATGGTATTCAGATAGGTGATCAACAATTTAATGCATCAATCAATGGGATTATACTTCCAGTTTTTGTGAAAAAATGATTAGTAAGAATACGATCTTGATCAGATGCTAATATTACACTACTATCATTTATCCCTTTATAAAAAAATATGAAAAAAATCTTGGAAAATTGAAAAATCATCGGCTTCACTGACCTAGAGCCAATTCTTCAGGAAGGACAGACTGCAGAAAAGGCGGAAGCTGGAGAGTATGAGGCTTGGGTAGAGGCAAACCAGCCCAAGCCAATCCACTATGTAACCATAGAGATTCCTCTGTCTGTTCTCGCAACCAATGAGGAATTGCAGAAAAAGCTAGTATTCCTCAGGCTCGTTTACTCTCACATGGAGAGTATCACTAGAAAGGGAGTTACCTATCTCTCGCATATTGATATTACCGACATCCTGGACTTCCTGCCTAAGGAAGAATTTCTGAAGTTCAAGAAGGCTGGAGTCAGATTCCCTGCAGATGTGGAGGCTTTATATTCTGAAAATGAAGAGAATGCTTAAACTCCTTAAAAGTATAGTTCTCCTCATGGTATCTGTAGCTCTAGCGTGCGTGATGCTACCGCTCGGAATAATCTGGACTAGCGTGGAGATTGGAATCAGATTTCTTTTCCCTCACTGAGCAAGTGCAGGAAAAAAGTCGCTCGGTTATCTCAGTTCAATAATCCGCTCTATAGCTATTGGACTAGATCAGATAGGGAACAGCGTGTGCCGTGATATGCTCAACAGGTTGCTGATTACTTCCGGTTGATATTCTTTCGGTAGAATACAGGAAACTATCAGCTCAGTTCTAGGCAAGAACCAAAAAAGCTGAACGCTGACTCGGTTAGGGAGGGCGATCGTTGCGGTGCTGGATCGGTTGGATCCTGGGCATTGCAAAAAATGTATTCAGGATTTTAATTCTTAATGTCTACAAAAATTATGAGCGAAAGACAAAAAACACGATTATGAGCAAACTGGGCTTTAATCCTTACTATTGTTCTCAATGCTATTGCACTTATTGGATTCTTCGTAAAGATGGACTCAAGACTTGCTGAATTAGAAAAGCGGAGAGAAGAAGTTAATCCTCAGAGGGTCACTCAGAAAGATATTCTCCTCCTTGAAGAGAAGATCAAGAACATCAACTCCAATGTCTCGGATATTAAAGCTGACCTGAGAGAAATCAATCAAAAACTGAAATAGTTTTATTTTTTTCTTACTATATCATGCAAACAACAATTATGATCCTCATTGGGACAGCGATGGTGATTACTTCCATCGTGAACTTTGCAAAGCCTGCTTATGAGCAGTTCGTAGGGCAATGGGTTGCTACAATCAACATCGCCCTCTCCTTCATCCTCGGAGTATGTTCAGCTTTTGCGGTAGCTCCTTACCTAGAGTTTCAGCTTTCTAGGAATGCTTTGGTGCTTCTGGGACTAGCACTCGGAACAGGAGCGAATCTCTTTTATGATCTTTGGGCGTTAGTTCAGAATCTAGGAACGAATAAAAGCCCCAAGAGCGACAAGGAGAAAGAGCAATAGAAGTCTGACTTTAGACCTTTTTGTTAAGTTCAAGGAGAAGGTCTAAGACCGCATTTCTTGACAAAAAATCAAGGGAAACACTAGTTTTTATTTAATTTATTGAACACAATGGATGAAAAAGAATTAACAACTCAAGTCATCAGTAACGATACTGAGTGATTTACCCAAGAGGACTATCTGCATATACCTGGATATGCAACCGTGATGGAAGAGTATACTGGCGAAGCGGATTTGCCAGAAAAAATCGTATATAATAACACTCCAATCCTAGACCAGTGATCAGAGTGAGCCTGCTCAGTTTTTGGAATAACAAAGGCGGAGAATGAGGCAGATTGGTTTGATAGTAAGACGATTTTGGATGCGATGAAAATCTGGAAAGAAGCCATCGCAAACGGAATCATTCCAGACGGTGGAAGGAATGGCTGGTCTATGTCTGGAGCCTTAAAACTGATGAAAGATCTCGGCTATATTCAAGGATACTACTTCTGTAATACTCCTGCTGAAGTGAGACTAGCACTGAGCAAAAAGCATATGTGCTACACTGGAGCGAGATATATTCGCCGACACCAGACTGGAATCTCTAAGACTCTAACTCCTGATAAAGATGCGAATGCTGGTCATTTGTTTGCTCTTACAGGTATTGATGGCGAAAAATATCATCATCCAAATTCTTGGACTGAGAATTGGGGAGATAAAGGTTTCTTCTATACTCCTTTTGATTTGCAAAAGTGGCTTTACTCCATTGTCGCAATAATTGACAAGAAGAATGCAAGCCCTGAAGTGGTGCTTGATAGCCAAGACAGCGAAAAAATGCAGCAATTAGATATTTGGAACGGTAAGTTGCCAAATGAGAACCTCATCAAGCTTCATGCAATCTACATGGTAATGAGAGCCTTTAAGGATCAGTTTGATAATGATAAGGCTATTGAGGAAGCTTTAGAACTTGGGATCGTAAGTTCTGTGAACTGACCGCTAACCAAGAGATGGTTCCTGAAGATGATCTTCGTTGCAATGAACTGAAAAACAAGCAGAGAAGACCTCATTCCTGATATTGCTATTGAACAAGGTATCATCAAGTCCAAAGTCGGACTAGATGAACCTGTTAAGAGGTATCACGCGTCATTGATGATTGCGAGAGCTTTGAGGTTTCTAGGGCAAATTGAGTAAGGCAGGATGTGATTACATACCGCAACCAGTCCACTGGACTGGTTTTTTTGGGATTGATTTTACGGTAAAATTGAATATTAGAGAATTTAGAGAATGCTTTTTTTATTTGTTACGATATTTTAACGTGAGGGAAAATAAGCTAAAAAATTGGGAAGACTATAGATTAAAAGAAGAGTTGAAAGCTATAAAATCAATAATTTTTCTAGGTATATTTACAATTATTTTTATGTTATTAGGTATATATACTGCCGTATATACAGATAACATATCGCTTGCATTATGATATATCTCTATGGGTATTTGATGTTTATCTCTTATGATTGCATTAGAAAGGACACAGGGGCTTAAAATAGAAAAAATGGAAATTCTTCTGGAGGAAGTTTATCAAATAATGAAAGACTGCAAGCAAAAACAAAAAGAAGAACAAGAAAAAGAAAAATCTGACACTTAAGTCAGATTTCTTTTTTTTTGAAAAAGACCTGCAAAAACACAGGTCTTATAGTCTAGGCAGAGAATCTTGCCCAAACTTCATGTTGAATATACTGAACAAGAACTCCATCAATAAATAACCCTATTTTTTCTTTGTTCTTGTCGTAGTTAAAGAGCAATTCTTCAGCTTTTTTACCATTGGTAAATAATGGTATATTGATAAACTGAACAAACTCTTGTAATAATTGAGGATTTACATGTCCCATAATTTTTATTATTTTTGTTTAGCGACTCAAGTATAGGATTCAGAATGGAAATAGCAAATGGTTTTGCAATAAAACCTTACTTGATCGAGGATATAATAATTACTTATAAAACTCCAAGTCCTCTAATTTATCATAAAGTAGTGCTATTTTTACTCCAACCGCTAAAAGGACAAACCAAAGGAAGAAAGTAAGAATTATGATCCAATTAATGTTATTGTCAATAGCATGAGAATCTATATTAAGATGCTTAATAAAATCTCATTTATAAAAGGAAGAAAAAAGGGAAAGCACTACAACCAAAGAAGCAGTTATTTGGGCAAGTGTTTTGAATCTTTCTATTCTGGTTTTTATTACTTCTTTATTGTTTTTTTTGCTTTCATTTCCTTTCTATGTTCACAAATATTGCCATAAATTTTACAAAAAATACATTTCATTCTAATATTTATAAAAATATAAAGTCAATAATATATAATCTTTTTATCTCTTTTTGCAATAAAAATACTCCCTCAAGTGAGGGAGCTAGAAAGCAATGGTTAGTGTAAGCGGTTATAGGGAGTATTGCAAGAAAGATCGGTTTTTAGGAAATTTTGAACCCAATTCTGTCAATTTATTTTTGACAATTAAAATACACAGGATCGGATCCTGAAGAACTTTTCTTGAAAAATACTTGCTTTTTAGAAAAAAATGTGTATACTATAAACACACCAAGAGGCATAGGGCACTGAAGTTTACGAATTTCTTTTGCTACTTGCCCGCCCCTCAGTGAAATATTCTGAGGGGGTTCTTTTTTTTAAGAAAAATTTCATTATGAAAGAGAAGGCTAAATGATCTATTAAAATAGCTGTGTATATTGATTGATTCAATATGTTTCATCATATGAAAAAAGTATTTGGAAAAAAATATTATTGGTTAGATTATTCTTCATTATCAAAGAAATTTTGTGGACATAACGAAAAAATTATAAAAGTTGCGTTCTTTACCGCTTATTTTAGACGAGATAAATTCTGACAAGCAAGACATAAAGACTATGTAAAGGCTTTAAATATCATGGGAGCAGAAACAATCTTAGGAAAATATCAAGAGGTATCTAAGGTGTTTTCTAACCGTGGACATAATATTGGAAACTTTCTTTCAAAACCCTTTTTAAGATGGTTGCCTGAGAAAATCCAGAAAAAATTTTTACCACAAAGGCTAGAATATAAAAATTTTGAAGAGAAAAGAACCGATGTAAATATTGCTGTAAATATTCTTCAGGATTGATTATTAGACAAATACGATAAATGCTTTATTATTAGTTGAGATAGTGATATATCTCCATCAATAGAGTCTGTAAAAAAACTTAAAAAAGATAAACAATTTATTTTATTACTTCCTCCGTGAGCGAAAGCCCACACTATGGATCGTGTTTGTGATACTACAATAGAGATCACAGAAGATCATTTAAGGAACTCTTTATTACCAAACATAGTTAAACATATCCATAGACCAAAATGATGGAGATAAAACCCCCTGCACTTTAGCAGGTTTTTTCTTTACTCTCAAGCATCCTTTTTAGTCAAGCAATCTTCGCTTCTAATTTCTTGTAGTTTTCGTAGTCTGCGTTGCAGGATTGAGTGGTTCTGAGTCGCTTAGCAAGTTTTTAACTCAGCTCAATGATTTTCTGCTTCAGAAATTCTCTTTCTCTAAAGGTATGAAGCCTATTTATCATCTCTTTTGTGAGTAAAAAAGTAAAAAATAAATCTGACTTAGTCTTCTAGTTTTAACAGAAGCTAATTCGTATGTGCATACCGATCAAAATTCCTAAAACTAAGCATACTATTCACCAACCAACTATAAGTCATGATTGGCTATTATCTTTTTTTGCATCATTATAGAGTTCTTCTCGCAGTTTACTGGTTTCTTTCTGATTTTCGCAAACGAGAAAGAGTTTTTTTATTTGCTTGTGAAGCATTCTATTTTCTTCTCTTAGTTGTTCTTCCATTTTTTAAGCCTAAAAAGTAAAATAAATCTGACTTCTTATTCTGTTTTTATATTCTCCACAAGGAATTGTCCCAGCTCCTCCTCAGGAACCAGTGCTGATTCTAGGAGTCGGAACTGAGGCAGAGAACAAGAACAAAATTCTACAACATTTACAAAATTAACAGATACACCTCAAGATTGCCAAGATTTATTTGTTTCTTTGTATAGTTTATTATCACAAACAAATTCCCAAAGCCCACTCTCTAGGCTTACAAGCCACCTCAAATCAGCATAAAATCAGGATCAATCCTTACAACTACAGTAGAATATTGTCCTACCTTCTGATTTTGTTAATTTGGTGCTAAGTTTAATTGATACAACCTTTCTGTCTTTAGGCTTTCGTCCTCTCTTGTAAAGAGAGGCAAGTAAGGTTTCTAGTTCTTGCATTCTTGATTATCATTACAATCTAAATCATTAGCAATTTTTATCATATCATTAGCAATTTTACGGATTACTTCTGACTTATCTTTAGGTTTGTCTAGGCAAGAATAAACAATATCATTGCTCAATAAATTTAAGAATCTGTTTACCATTTTTTCTGAAAAATAATCTACATTTAATTCCATCTGTTTATAAAAAAGAAATAAAAGTCTGATTTTATTATTTTTGTATGAGTGAATAAACATAGTCTATACACTCTTCTGATTGCTCTTCTATTGGCTTTCTGAAATCCTCCCAAATTTGGGTGATTCTATAATTATGCTGAGCTATAACATTTCAAAAATCAGATTTCTTTATTAGATCATTATCTAAAGCATAGCCTGCAAGGAGTCTAATTTGCCTAAGTACATCTCCAATCATAACAGGGTGTCAGATGATTTTTTCTATATTATAACACCTTGAATTTACACCATCTTCAATCACAATAGTATTATGAACGACTCAATCTTTCGCTTCATAAGAACTTAAAAATCAGATATTTTCTCTGTCTATAATTTTATAAACTCATTTACTAAATTTTACTTTGCATCCGAATGTAAGCTCCTTATTCGCCATCTCTTTATAGATGGCTTCTAGTTTTTTTTCTCTAGTCATCTTACTTAACCATAGAAGTTAAAAAATATATTGGATTATACCCTATTGCCAGATACATTATTATGTAGTCTGACTCAGAGCATATATTCATATCATCAAAGATACAGCTTTCCCTTATGATATTGAACAACCATTCCTTATTTAGCTTATCATTCGCTATCAACCGCTCAATGAATCAGAATTTCTTACTGATTATTGTCTCTTCTCATAATACTTCATTAGAATCTATAAGAAGGAACGATTGGCTTCTCTCATCATAGCTGGAAAATTTAAATTTACTTTCTTTTTGAGTCTGATACTCATTGAGGAGTTCTAGTAGTTTTTCCATAGCATAATAATAAAATAAATAAAACTGATTTAAATCTTCATAAAAACTAGTCGTATCGTGCTACCATTCCTACCGCTCCTCGTTCCGAAGAGTGGAGTATAGTCTATAGTCTTGAGGACTTCATGGAGCTTAACTTGGCACTCGTTCCACTTGAATACGAGTATTCCATATGGCTCAAGCACTCTCATACACTCACGGAATCCTTGCTTCAGATCGACTGGCCAGCTCTCCTTCGTAAGCTTACCGTATTTCCCCTTCAGCCAAGATTTTTCCCCTGCATGCACTAAGTGCGGAGGGTCGAAGACTACGAGCTTATAAGAATTGTCAGCTCTTGGAATATCACGGAAATCGGCCACAAAGTCTGGATCCACCTCAAAGTTAGGTCTCGCAGGGATGAATCAGGCTTCTTCTCTCCTGATATCCATATATTCAGCTAGTGGATTCTCTTTATCCCATCGGAATGTTCTACCTCAACAGCAAACATCTAGTATTTTTTTCATTCTGATACTTTCATCTAAAATCTCCAGAGGGAGAGCTTTAGGCTCTCACGACTTCCTTCCTCTGTATAGAGCCTAGCTTAGCTAGGCAAAATATGTTAAGCTACCTACAAAAGTAGAAATCAGAATTGAGCAGAGGGCGAGGATTTGCACCTCGCATAGGGGCTGATTCCTCAGGCACTATCTCCCCTTGTAGTTATGCGTTACCCAAAAGCGTCTACCTATTCCGCCACCTCTGCATAACTTATTCTAACTATAATAAGGCACTATAACTCAATCAATCATTTTGAATAGTTTGGAACTACTAAACCAGTCTCATCATACAAAATCAGCAGACCACTTATGAATAACTAACGGCTTCTCTTTGGTAGCTAAGAAGTTTCAAACCTGTATATTCTTTCCAAGAATATCAAGAATTATTTGCTCTTCTAATCCATCTTTAGCATAGGGTTTTACCATCTCAAACATTCTATGTATTGATTTAGAAACATTATCAGCAAGGATATCTACTCAATAAATAGAGCCAACAATAATGATAACATCTCAAAAGTTTGGATTTTCTAGCTTCTCGTAAAGTTCCAGCTTCCTTTCAAGTATCTTTACTAAGAAGTTTCCATTGCAGCAAACTGGCTCAAGATAGGTTGTTCATATGTATTCATCATTAAAGAGTTGCAACATTTTATATAACACCCATTCAGGAGTGAATACCTCTCAATAATCTCTAACCCTTTGCTTAGTTCTCATCTCCTTAGTCAAAATAAAAGATTAACCTACACCTCCTTTTACAGAGGTGTAGTGAATTATGTGCACCCCCTACGGTCTAGGGTATAGTCTGGCGACTAAGCAGTTTAACCACTTGCTCAGGTGGTTGTTATGAGCACCTACAAGCCTTCGCCTGCGGAATAACGGTTGATTGCCCCATCAAGGGCATCTTACCCAGCAGAACTTCATAACTGCTAGGCGAGTTGCCCCTGATAAGAGTATTATTTGTGTATATAATCCCTAGTGGGCATAAGGAGAGTTGGCTTGCTGTTATCAACGAGCTGGATGGGAGCATCCACACGATAATAAGGCAAACAATTCTGACTCACTTTACGATTATCGTTGATATCAATGGTTCTGCAAGCTCCTGTATGCACACTCTTGAGCTGATACCCTTTTTTGAATTGATATCCAACTACTTCTCGGACATTCTCCCTAGGGGCTCAATCAACATAGACCGGATTCAGGAATGCGATATAGCTTCAGATTTCCAGCCTTCTTATTTTTTTCTTATACTCCTTGTCGTTAGTCCTTCCTTCTGCTCTGGCTTTTTGCTTAGCTAGATTTCTGCAAGCTTTGCAATTGGAGGTTCTTCCTGTAGTTACCCCTTTTGTCGTAGCGAACTCATCTCGGAACTTAAACTGTCAGCATACGGTGCAGATTCTCCCATTCTCTCTGACCTCTGTCTTGTTGTTATTCCTCAGTAAGGTAATTGGACTTATAGCCTTTTCTTTAGGGTATCAATACCTAACCACACGCCCATAAAAGACTCAATAAAAACACTTTGCTCCCTCATAGGAACGATACCAATGAACCAGATCAGGATACTTAACATTATGATCTCCTCCTGCCATTTTTTATTCAACAACAGATAAAGTAATCCCTACCTTCTCTATTCCTAGAGCCTTGAGATCTACAAGCTTTTTCATAGCTTCTCCATCAATCTTGAATTTTATCTCGCGGAAGTCTAAGGAACGCAAAGTAAAAGCTCTAAAGCTGAATTTCTCGTAGGAATCATCCTTAATCAGTTGGTCTTCCTCTCTCGGTGGGTGGATTGAGATTTGATAGATCAGCGATAATCATTTCAATTTCTCATCAAGGGAAATGACTACAGCGAAGCCATCTCCTACTTCATAACCGAACTTTTTAATCTCGGCGGTTGTTTTGGTTTGCATACTATAAATAGCATAAAAGTTAAATATGACAGTCATATACTGATAATAGGGTATCTTCTGGAACCTCTTCTAGTAATTTTTTGAATTCAGATTGTCGTGTTTTGCTATCTTTTTGATTAGATACAGTTCCCCATCGTCCCATTTCCCCTTTTTCATATCGCATACCATCTTTAATAACTGCAAATGTTGAAAATCATGAACAGATGCTTTGTGCATATTCCTCTACTGAGGTAAATCATTCAAAATCTTCAAGAAGTGTCTTACAAAAGAATCTCTGCTTCTCTTCACAAAGAGAGTTAAAATCTATAACCTCCTTTTGGTTATTGTATATCTCTCTAGCTTTGTTTATATCATCAGAATATTCCTCAACCAAATTTTTCCATTTTTTATGGACGATCGGAATCTTATTCTCATAGTGCTCAAATACCCAAGAGAATGCTTTGATTTTTTCTTTGAGTTCTTCTTGATACATGAACTCTAAATCAATCTCTCCTTTATGTGCTTGATCACATCTCCCTTCTTTGCTTGAGCTTTCAATTTGTTCTGAGAAGCAAAAGAAAGATGGTTCGCTTCTAGAATAGCTATTAGTATCAACATTTGGCTTAAGCTTAAAAGTCCCAATCCATCTACCTCATAACTGATACCAATCCCATTTAGCATTTGGATTCTCTCGGGATCATCCATCTTCATTTTCTGGAATAATTCATGATTTTTTGAAATCTTCCTCGGTATCAAATCGGTGTTTATTTCAATCTTTGTCATAAACACAGTATTTGAGATATTCTTTTGGACAATCGTCCATATTATTCTCTTGGAATGGTGCTAATTGTTTTTCCGGGTTATCTCAGATAACCAAAACTGTAAAATGTGACATCTTTTTTTATAAACAAAATATAAAATTTTACCTTTCCCAAAGTTTTCGTATCATTATCCCACATATCACAACGAACGAGATGAATAATACTCGTCCACTAGGACTTGCTTGGATCATTTTTTTACTTAATTTGTAAATTCTGTCTGACTTCAATCACCGCTCCAGGTACTTCGGTTCATGCTTTGATTACTTTCTTAATTTCCGTTTTATCTACGGAAATAGTCAGCTTTTCTTTCTTGTATTCAGAAGGAATCGCCTCTTCATCAGTGAAGACTACGGCTTCGCTTTTGCGGTAGCTAAGCTCATTAATCTCAGTCTGCATTTTCTCAATTTGTAACAGTTTGAGGAGGTAATCAATCTGCTTATCTACAGAAGCTACCTTTCTGTCGTGAGAACTTTTAAGCTCCATAAGCCTTTTGATTTCCGCATCCAATCCAGCAGAGAAGATCATACTGTCTTGTCTTTGCTTAAGCCTCCATTCAATGAACGGTTTAACCTCGTTTTGGCTCTTGGCTACAAGTTCTTGAGCATAGGCTTGAAGTTCAGGGACTTCTTCAGGGCTGATTCCGTTCGCTTCTAGGTATTCAGGATTTTCTAGCTGTTCCATAAGGAGCATTGCATCTGATAGATTGTTGATTGTTTCTTTAATTGACATTTGTGTAGGTATAAAAAAGATAAAAATTCTGAATTATTGATAGGGATATTCTCTTTTAGTCACGGCATAGTAAGGATCGCGAGGAGCGGTCTTACGATAGACTAATTCTCGCTGTTGCTTCTTGCCGTTCCATTTCCTGCGAGGAATGAGCGGTTGAATTTGATATTGAGGATTGGGATTTTTATTAATCTCTCTTAATTCCTCGCATAATTCATCCACTTCATCCTGCAGGCGACTAAAAGGGCAAACCGCAAGCAGCTTTCTTTTCTTCTTCGGTTTCTGTTGATGGACTAAATAGCTCATCTACATTCATTGGTTCAACTGGTGCTTGAGTGTCTGCTTTTGGAGTTTGATCAGGCTTCCCTACTTCTGAGAGTTTTTTATAGCACCTCTCCGTAAACTGGACATCGCCCTCACAATACTCCTTGATCATACTGAGATTGTCTGCATAGTAGCAGTAGGCTACATTTTCTCATGACATCTCAGATTTTGGACTTTCACCAAGGAGCGTCATTGAGAGCAAATCCAACGAACAACCAAAGCTGGTCTGCTTTCGGATTCTGAAGACATCTACCGTATCAATCTCCCGAGGCTTAGCATTCCCAATACAAAGCTCTTTATGTGGTTTGATTCCGTTGATCATCATCCTCTTCCACAGGAACGGAATATCAAACTCATTGATATTAAATCCTCCAAGGACTGCATCCTGATGGAACACCAGTACATCATTGAATTGCTGGAGGAGCATTGCTTCATCTTGTCCAATCAGACTTTTCATCTGATTATCTACTAAGTAAGAGATACAAACTACCTTAGCGAATTCAGGATAGATACTCGCTTTCTCCGTGTAGGATCTCTCAAAGGTTGTAGTGATTCACTTTTCAATCATTTTATCTTCCCAAAGTCTTTTTTTGGGATAAGTATTGAAATCTGATTGATTTACTTCAGGTGCGGTTTCAATATCAAACCACAGAATTTTTTTAGTCATAGTAATAATCATCAAGATATAAATTAGGCTTCAAGCCAGTTAAGAATTGTATCAGCAGAAGTTTTGAAATCAGATTTCCCTCCTGCGGTAAGGATTGCAGCTCCTATCGCTGTGATTTGTTTGTTGGAGATTCAAGCACCTTTAGTGGCGAATGCAGGTCTGATTTCTTTTCGTTTGTTTTCTCAGATTTTTTCGTATTTGATAGTATCTCAAACTTTGAATGCATCAGCTTTCTTTTTTCCCAGTGTAATGTATTCTCCATTCTCTAAGCGGAGTGTGATATAGAACAACTTTCCGTGTTCATTCTCTCGTTCTTTGGTTTTTGTGATCTCTAGGATTTTTGATTCTTTCATTCTTTTGCATTAAGCAAATAAAATTAGTTTTTGAGTCTTGCAATAACATTCTCCAATATCGCAAGGTTTACAGGAAGAGAAGCCTCTCTTCTTTTTCTGATTTCAGTTCTTACCTTCTCTTTTAAGTCAGAATTTTTGATTCTGATGATTGCATTTTCTACATCATCAGCAGTCTTGAACTCTACTTTTTTGATAGAGGCGACCGCTATAAATCAATCTCCAATATTCAGAAGCTTTCAATCTAGCTTTTTTTCTATACTCTCTACGGTTTCATCAGCCATAACATAGACTTCTCAATCGTAGGTCGTAATATAGCAAAGCTCTTTGTATTCCTTAATCGTATTCATAACTTACTAGATAAGAACTAAACTCTTTTGACTTTTGCGATATTGGTTTTGTTTTGTTTTTGGAACTCAGCCTTGCAAATCTGCATCAATGAGGCGAGATTGCGATAGATGAGTTCTGGAGAAGCAATCTTAACAGCGTGATATTCATTCTCGGAGATGATCTTGAGGATCATCTCCAAGGTAGCTTGCCAAGTAAATTTTCCCTCTTGAACGGAAGTCAGCTTTTGCAGTTTTTTGATTAAGTGATTTGCAAACTGCCTTTGTTTTGCATCGCTTCCGTTCACAATTCCGCCGTTGTAAGATTTAATCAGATCAAGACATTCATTGATATCAGGATCGCCGTAAACTTCTTTTTCTTTTTTGGCGGAATTTTTTTCTTTTTCTTCTCCTAAATTTTTTAAAGAAGAAGAATTTTTTAAATCTGAATTTTTTTTCTGTTTTGTATCCGTTAGGATACTTTCTTCGTTAGAAGAAAGAGTATTATTACTTGTAGTATTATTATCTTGTATTATTATGTTGCACTTTTCTGCAAGAGGGGTCTTGCAGTTTAATTCAATACCCCCTTGCACTTCACTACAAGACGGGTCTTGTGTTTTTCTGCAAGAGGCTTTTTGCACTTTTCTACAAGTAGTCTTTATGGTTTTTTTGAGCTCTTTAAGCTCTCAAACATAAATCCTACGCACGAATCAGCTTTCATTTTCTCTGCTGACTTGCAGGTATCATTTTTTCCGCATATCAGAGATTGTTTTGCTCACTCGTGTTGGATCTTTTTTATACAATTCTGCGAAGTAAGAGTTGCCTGCATAGCAGTATCACTCCTTATTTGTTAAGGCTGTTATCTCTGCATAGAGGATTTTTTGAAGACTTGTAAGGTCTTCAGCATATCTTACATCAGCTGGTAAAATTGCATAAAAACTTGGCTTGTCCACCATCTAACGAACCACAGGAAATAAAATCAGATTTTTTTTCTTTTTTTTGTTTTTTTGCAAATTTGATCACCAAGAGAGTATGAAGAGGTATTCCCA
>ERZ773267.1219-NODE-1219-length-14758-cov-3.541862_pt1 | contig 14758 bp, 11 predicted proteins | sample MGYA00511959_ERZ773267 | MGnify/ENA primary metagenome ERZ773267 (study PRJEB29015, sample SAMEA2738165) | human oral metagenome | biome: human oral; feature: human-associated habitat; material: saliva | place: China | collected 2240 ... | reverse complement strand
AAATAAGACAATACAAATCGAAAAAAATATTAGTAGATTAAAAGAAGAACATAGAATGTATCAAGAACAATTAGAAGAATCAAAAAGAGATAAAGAAGATATAAAAAATCAATTAAATAAGTCTACTAATCCTGAATATATAGAAGATGTAAGTGAAGATGAATTAAGTAATGAAAAATTATTAAATTTAGGTAATAGTGCAAAAGTTGATGAACCTATAAAAATGTATTTAAGAGAAATAGGTCAAGTTCCATTACTAACTCATGATGAAGAAATAGAATATGCTAAAAAAGCCTATGAAGGTGATGAAGAAGCAAGTAAAAAACTTATAGAATCAAATTTAAGACTTGTTGTGAGCATTGCTAAAAAACATACAAATAGAGGTTTAAAACTTCTTGATTTAATACAAGAGGGTAATATAGGTCTTATGAAAGCTGTTGAGAAGTTTGAATATACAAAAGGATATAAATTTTCAACTTATGCTACTTGGTGGATAAGACAAGCTATAACAAGAGCAATTGCAGATCAAGGAAGAACAATAAGAATACCTGTTCATATGATAGAAACAATTAACAAAATAAAAAAAGAAAGCAGAATTATTTTGCAGGAAACTGGAAAAGAGCCGACTGCTGAAGAATTGTCGAAAAAATTGGAATTGCCAGTTGAAAAAGTTAAAAATATACTTGAAATGAATCAGGATCCAATTTCTTTGGAAACACCTGTTGGAAGCGAAGAAGATAGCGAATTGGGAGATTTTGTGGAAGATGATAAATTTGCAAATCCTTACGACGCAACTACAAGAGTGCTTTTAAAAGAACAGCTTGACGATGTTTTAAAGACATTGAATGATAGAGAAGAAAAAGTGCTTAGATATAGATATGGACTTGATGACGGATCACAAAAGACACTAGAAGAAGTTGGAAAGATTTTTAATGTGACAAGAGAGCGTATCAGACAGATTGAAGTGAAAGCGCTAAGAAAATTAAGACATCCAAGCAGAAGAAAAAAATTAGAAGATTATAGGAGCTAGACATCTGGATGGCTCCTTTCATTTTAAAATAGAGGTGGAAAATTGTTAAGTAATATTATAGAAGATATTAGAAAAAAAAGTAAATTTAGTTTTGAGAAAATTGTTGAAAACAACGATTTATCTGACGATGAATTTTTTGAATTATTAAAAGTTATTTATTCAGAAAATATTTCAGAAGTGCGAACATCTGTTGAGAACTGCTCAATATCCAAATAAGAGCGCTGCTCTACAAAAGGAATCATAAAGCCAGCCTTACCACGAAGGTGACGCTGTTTACGAAGTCCTGTAATTACAACAACTTCGTTAGGGCGTGCGTTAACATAGCCTTTCACTAAAAGTACGACAAGGACAACCAAACCAATAATTACTGGAATCAACCAGGTTGGAAAGAAAAATGTATCCATTAAATCTCCTTCTATAAGACAATTTTCATTGTCTATTTTCTTTTTATACTTAGTATAACAAATTATTTCAAATTCTCAAATTATTTTCAAGATTTTTACAAGAATTATTCATCAAAAAGTCCTTGCAAACCGGCAAAAGGATTGTTCTTCTCTTTTTGAGCTGCCTGAGCTGCAGCAAATTCTTCTTCCGTCATGACCTGCCAATCTTGCCCCGACAGAAAGCCTTGGCCAGCTTCTTCCTCAGCTGTCAGGATTTTCAACGGAATATTCAACAGAATGTTGTCAGCCACACTCTCGGCCACATTGATTTCACCATTTTCAATCGGCAGCACCAAGTCCTGATCAATCATATCCTGCGATGCGGTCTGTCCTTCTTCCATGAAAATTTCGTTGACTAGATAAGACTCCTTGAGCTCTACTGGCTCCATACTGCGACTGGACGTCAGAGTGATGGTATAAGACAAGTCATAATCCAGAAAATAGAGGCCGTCTTCATATTGAACCTTTCCACTGGCTACAATATCCTGAACATCTAAAATCTCAGGATTGCGTTCTTTTAACTCCTCTGCCAAGTCCAGCTTTTTCTCAAAGGCTAGTCCATCTGGATTCTTCCGAATTTCTTGAATATGCAACATAAGTTCCTCTTTGTTTTTTTCTTTTATTATATCATGTTTGGGCGCTCCGCTGTTATTGAAAATTATTTTGTTATAATAAATTGCAAGGAGGGAAGACAATGGAACATCTAGGACAGGTTTTTAGATTTTTTCGAGAGGCAAGGCACATCTCTTTATCCGAGGCGACTGGTGGAGAATTTTCAAAGTCCATGCTCTCTCGCTTTGAAAATGGGCAGAGCGAGCTGTCGGCACAGAAATTTTTTAGCGCTCTCAGCGCCATCCACACGGAAACGGAAGAATTTACCCTTGCAGCCGGCATCCAGGATCATCATTCTCACAAGGAGCTCTTAAGCCACATTCAAGACCTGTTGCAAGCCAATCAGCTTGATCTCTTAGAAGAACTTTATCTGGAAAAAGAAAAAATCACTCAAAAAAGCAAGCACGCTAGTGATTGGGTTGATCGCCTGATTGGAAAGGCCTATCTCTGTGCCCTCAAAGAGTCTGAAAAGGCCCGACCAGAAGAGCTTGATTTCCTACATGATTACCTCTTTTCAGTTGATATTTGGGGGCGCTACGAGCTCAATCTCTTCTCTGTCTGCACTCCGGTTTTATCTCTAGACTTGTTTTCCCAATACACCAAAGAAATCCTCTCAAGAAAGGATTTCGCAGCCTTATTTGCCAACAATCGCAATACCCTGCACACTACTTTTCTTAATGGTTATCTTCTGGCCATCAGTCAGGAAAACATCACCCAGGCAGACTATTTCCAACAAGTCATTGAGCGACACTTTTACGAAGAAAATGAGACTTACTTCCGAATTGTCTATCTCTTTGCTCAGGGAGAGTTGAACTGTTTGAAAGGGCAAAAAGAAGAGGGACTCACTCAAATGAAGCAAGCGGTCGACATTTTCCGAATCTTGAACTGTCAGCATAGCGCTGACTACTATCAAGAAGCCCTTGATACTGCTTTTCAAAAATATAGCAAATAATGCAAATCTCCACTTTTAAACTCAGCGATGTTGAGTTGGGAAATGGTTTTTTTGATGCAAAATACACTCCAAATTACTCATTTTAACAATTTCATTCAAAAATCTGTTGAATATATGCAACATTTCCTGTGGCTTAGATTTTCTATTTTATACTAAAAACAGAAAGAGCTAGCGCAAGTCACTTTCAGAATTTTACCACTTACTTATGAGACCTAACCAGTTGCCGAAAAGCCCTTGTTTTTGGCTTTAAACGGTCTATAATGGTCATCAGAAAGAGAAAAAAGCTAGATTACAGATGTGCCCAATCAGCTTTTATACAATTTTATCGTTTAGAAAAGGAGACTATGATGAAATTATTCTTTAAAAATGGGGTCTATGCCTCACTCAGCCTTTCCCGAATCTTCAACACCTTGGGAGCTTCTATTTTCAATATTGTTTTTGTGGTATTTGCTTCCAGCATGCCCAATCCCAAGTTTGCTATTGCTGTGGCTAATTTTATCGTTCTGGTTCCGACTTTCTTTACTATCTTTGCCGGCATCAAAGCTGACAAGACCTTTCATAAGGCTCGTTGGCTGATTCATTTTGGTTATCTTCAAGCCCTGCTCTTTGTCCTTGTCGCCTTCATGACTCGCTCTAGCTCATATCTAGCCTTTTCAGCCGTCTGCTTGATGAATATTCTTTCAGATATTATCAGCGACTATCGGAGCGGCCTGCAAATGCCGATTTTAAAAAAGAATGTTCCAGAGAAAGACCTTATGGAAGCCTTCTCTTTTACCCAGCTTATCAGCTTTCTCTGCAGCCTGGCTGGACAAGCTTTGGGAGTTTGGCTCTTAACCGTCAGCCAGCAAGACTTTTTCCTAGTGGCTTTGGTCAATGCTTTGACCTTTCTCCTATCCTCCACCATCCTCTACTTAGTCCGTCGCAGATTGACCCATGACCCAGTGGCAATTTCTGAGAAAAAAGCTCCTCTGAAGGAAGAATTGAAGAAAATGTACACATCGTCCAAGCTCATTTTTGAGCAGGAAGGTTCTAACAATTTTCTCAAACTGCTGGCTCAAATCTTGGTCGTCAACGCTATGGCAGGTTCTCTTATAGCTCTTTATAATCTCTACTTGCTGGATAACCCCATCTTCCAGCTATCCTTTAGCCAGTCGCTCTTAGTTCTTCAGACGGCTCTTGTCCTAGCCATGGTCATCGCCAGCCTGACTCCCAACGATTACTTTAGCCGTCTCTCTCTAAATCAACTAACCCTCTGGGCTGCTCTTACCATGATTCTGCTTGCTGTCAGCAATTTCTTACATCTGCCTGTTTTCGTCGGCATTGCTTTTGGATTTTTACTAGCTTATATCTCCGGCAAGATCAATCCCAAAATCAACACCCTCTTACTGAGCAAATTGCCTTCTGATGTTCTCGCTCAGACTTCCAGCTTTCTGAGTCTGCTCTTTTCTTTCTCCGTTCCTCTAGGAACTATGGTCTTCAGCAGTCTAGCCCTCTGGAATATGAACGCTAGCTGGCTCATCTTCAGTTTTATCGGTGTGATTGCTCTGCTCCTATCTATTGAGAAAAAGAAAGATGTTAATGAAAGATGATAGCTTCAATCTTGTTTCTAAATTTATTCTCCCAGAAGACAGCAAAAAACGATAACTTCTTATTTAGAAGTTATCGTTTTTGTGTATTAGAAAGCTAAAAATTAAGTTTCATTTAGCCTATTCTATTGCTATTAGTTCCAGCCGAAGCGTCTGCCTCGACCATTGCGGTCGAAGTACATCCAACTTCCATCTTCCAGCTGAATCCATTTATTGCGCGCCATTTCACCTGAATTCGGATCAAAGTAACGGTTAGCACCATTGACATAGACAATCTTACCTTTGACTTGCTTGCCATTTTGGTCGAAGTAAAGGGTTTGTTGGCCAATCTGCTGCAAACCTGTCACTGCTTTACCAGCCTGATCGAAGTAATACCATTCGTTCTTGGAACCTTCAACAAACTTGTTGGTTGCCATTTCTCCGGAGTTGGCATCGAAGTAACGGATACTCTTGTCTGCAAGTGTCACGATTTTACCTTTGACTTGCTTGCCATCTTGGTCGAAGTAAAGGGTTTGCTGGCCAAGTTTTTGAAGACCTGTTACTGCAACACCATCTGCTCCGAAATAGTACCAGTCACTTGGATTATCACCTTGGGCAAAGCGGTTAGCAGCAGCGTTACCTGAATCCTTATCAAAGTAACGAAGTTTACCATCTTTGGCACGCGCAATCTTGCCCTTGACTTGGTAGCCGTTTTGGTCGAAGAATTGCTGATTGCCGCCCATAGTTACCAGACCTCTAGCCATGACACCCTTGGCATCAAAGTAACGCCAGTTTTGGCCATCAGTAGTGTAGTAACGGTTGAGAACTTGGGCACCAGTCTTATCGTAGTAGTACTGATTGCCGTTTTCATCTTCACGGAGAGAGTCACGCAGCTGAATACCATTCTTGAGGAAATAAACTTGCTTGCCATCAATTTCATGAGCACCTGTTACAAGATAGCCTCGTTTATCGAAGTAATACCAATTTCCATTTTCATCTTGGATAAAGGAATTCTTAGCCTCATATCCACTAGTTGAATAGTACTTGAATCCAGTAGTATCTTTGACAAATCCTGTGTAAGCATTCTTATTAACTAATTGCTTAGGCAGTACCATCTCACCATTCTTGTTGTTGAGATATTCGTTGCTAGCCCAGTCTTTAAGAACATAGTAAGCACCACGACCTAAGATATTGGTACCGTTGAAGTGTTTAGCTGACCACTTGGTAATCTTCTCATCAGTCGTCATCTTTTGGCCGTTGGAAATCTGTACTCGTTCAAAGATTTCTGGGTATTTAGCTTTGAGTTCATCCAAGAAGGCTCCACCATACTTGCCTTGATAGTCTGTACCATTCGTTCTAGTATTGGCAACGTAAAGTTTTTCCTTGATTTCTGCGCCTTCACGGTAGGTTCCGTAGTTGTTGACACGAGTTGCCGTTACCACTTCTTTACCTGGCAGGTTATAGATTTGGTCTGGCACCCAGTCCGCAATGGCTTGGATATTGACACTGTGAAGAGCACGGAGAGCATTGAGCAGGTCATTTAAAGAACCATATTTATTGTTCTTGCTCATAGCCATATCATAGCGGTCTTCAAAGGCATAACCATTCTGAATGATAGAATCTAAGAAAGTACCGTCTTGGCTAGATACATACTGAGGTGGTAGCTCAAATGAAGTTACTCCCCATTCCTTGAAGAGGTTGACATTTTTAGCAATGACTTTATTGGTATATTGGTCATCACGAGTTGCAAAGTCTTGGAAGTTAGAGAAGCCTTCGTAAATCAGCTGAGAATCAAGGGCTGCGCTAGACTCGTAAACCTGACCGCTGGCATTTTTCTTCTTGCTAGCTGTTACACGAGCATCCTGATCTGCCTTAGCACCAACTGGTACCCAAACAGCCAGATAACCAGAAACTTGGACATTGCTGTAGCCTGCGATATCATTCATATCAAAGGTCAAAATACCATTGGCATCTGTCTTCTTCCAGAGGGATTGCGGCACTTCTTCGTCAGTTAGATAGCGGGAAATACCATCTTTGGTCGTCAAGAGCACAGGACGGTAGTATTGATTCTTATGGGCTGCTCCCATATTGACTTGCAGTTTATCCCATACATTTAACTTGAGGTTAGGGTTGTTTGAAGCAATCACAGCCATCCCTTGAGTACGAGTTTCTGCTGTTCCTTCATCTGTTGCTTCATTGGCACCAGTACCGTAGCGGACAGAAGTCAAAATACCATTGTAAGACCATTTATCAGCCTCACGAGGTACACCCATATAGGTGACTTTCATGTCCTGGCCACCAGCTACATACTTAATCCGAGCACGCAACAGGGCATCGATAGCGTCGTGGTAAGGAGATTTTTTCTCCATGTATTGACCATCATCGGTATAGAGGTCACCATAGTAGACCCGAGTGATAGAGTCTTTATTGGAGAGCATGAGAGCATGAGCAGTTGGGATGTTGAACTGCGTATACTTCTTGTCTGCCTTGCGCATATCTTCGTTGTAGATCTTGAAGGCTTGCTTGAGCTCATCCATGGTAAAGGTCAAACCATCCGTATTTGGATTGATATTTTCCCGGATGATGTCGGCAATAACGGTCTGCACTTCACTATCATGAGCCCGAACAAAGATATAGTTGGCCATCCGTTCGCCATTTTTCTTTTCAGAAGAACGATCATTTAGACTATTTGTAATCGTAGGCTCTACTCCGCTACGGATAGAAAGCTTACGCATGAACGAATAAAGCAAGGACAGACGAAGCTTATTATCAATCGGCAATTGAGCACCCTTGGTGTCCTTGTTGTAGTCAGGGTCGTTGTCAGACCAAGCTTCCAAGATAGACAGATGCTTGATGGCTTCTTCTTCACTTTCTCCAACCTTGTAGCGAGACTTGAAGTAGTCAGAGGCAATTTGGAGCAAGTCTGCATTGACATTGTCTACCGCATCGACACGAACCCCGTCAAAGTTAGCAGTCGGATCATTGGCTACAATGCTACCGAAGTTCATCATAAAGTGCAGCCAGTTGAGTTGCTCAGCCTGAACAGCTGGATTAGAGTTGTCAAAGTCGTTAGCTAGCAGGAACTCATAACCACCATTTGACTTGTCAATGAAGTACTTAGGTGTACCAGTTTGGTTGGTTGGTGTGCGGTTCAGGATACGGTACTTAGAATTAGCATGAGAAGTCTTCTCATTATTGGTATAAAGCAGAGCTCCGCCTTGCAAGTGGTCCTTATTAGTACCAGTTGTTTCAGACTCTGTCTTGATGTTCCAGTTTGGCTGAGTTTTGACAAATGAGCCCATCAGTGTTCTCAGCCATTTAGTATCGCCTTCTTTACCGATTCTTTCTTCAATTTTGCGCTGAACCTGCTGAGAAGCACCTGTCAGGATAGCTTGTTCCACTTTGTTTTCAAAAGCTCCTGCTCCCAAACCTTGCTGGTTCATATAGTTGAGATAGCTAATCTGCGTTTGCTTATCAGGCCACCAAGCCATTAAAAGGGGACGTAGGTCTGTTTCTGTTGATGCTGTCCATGTTTTTCCATCCTTGAGGATAGCTTTTGGACGGTACCAGCTATCTGCTGTCAAATAGCCATCTACTGTTTCGATGTCCTTATCCGTTGTACCATGGAAGGCATTCATTCTGGTAAATTCATTGTTGAGGCTGCTAGTACCTTGCTGGAATTGATACTCAGCTGAATCAACCAAAGCTCCGGTCTCTGCATCGAAATAAAGAACTTTTCCATTAAGCTCAACTGCAAAATTCTTTTTAACTGTACCGTCGTCCTGAACATAGTATTTCTTACCATCAATGGTCTTGATGTGAGATAAGACATCATCATCATGCTCAGTATTAACAGGTGCCGCTTGGGCTTGAGCAGCCACCATTCTTTCAGCTATCGCTCCCTGTCTTTGAGCCGGTTCTGGCAAACGATCTTTCTTTGCAACCTTTGGATTTGCAACAATCTTGTCTGTAACAGTCTTCTTTGCTTGTTTGTCAGCAGTTGCTGGACTTGCTTGTCTATCCTGAGCAATTGCTGCAGTTTTAGCAGTTTCTGATGTTGCATTAGCTACTTTTGCTTCTTCAGCAACGGCTGCCTTTTCTGTAGTTGCTGTTTCTTCTACTGCCGGCTTAGTTGGCTCTTGAGCATCTGTTTGAGCTGTCACTTCCGTATTTGCTGCAGTCTCAGCAGTCTTTTCACTAGCTACAGCAGCATCAGTAACCTTGTCTGCAGAAGTTGGTTTTTCTGCTTCTAGTTGAGAAGCTGAGCTAGCTTGTGCTTGGGCAGCTTGATCTGGGCTACCAGTCTGGACTGTAGTTGACTCTTGAACTGCCACCTGCTTAACATCGTCAGCATGGACAAGACCTGCTTCGAGACCAAGTACTTTTGGTGCTACGATAAGTGCTAAGGTAGTCACACCGATGGCTACCCAGTTCTTCTTAACTTTATGCATCTTATAATGAATTTTTTTCTCCATCATAAAACCTCCTTCTGAATTTGGTATAAAGTTATACTCTTATTCTAGTATATTTTTAGAAATGAGTCTATTTTATTTGCACATCTGCAACTGCGAAAGGCAAATTCTTTCAAACTGAGCCTTGAGCTTCTGAGCAACACCGAAGGAATCTAAAAATTCCAAGAAAGATAAGCACTCCTCAATATCACTCAGAGCATAGCTATTCCCAACCTTGTAAGAATAAAGAGCCCTATGATACTTAATCAGCATCCGATCATAGAGATCTGTCTCAGGGATTTTAGAATGATCAAGATAATTGAGGAATCTCATAGCAACCTGCAAATGGTTTCCCTCTATGCAGACGCTGATAACATTAAGCAGCATCTTAATAATACGCCGGCGGTTCTCTGGTAGGTCATTATAAAACTGGGTTCGATTAATCATCTCACTAGCAAAGGTTTCCAGTGTTTCCAAGGTCAAGAGATCCACACTATTAGTAAAGAGCCAGAGCTCATAACGTCCCCACTCCTCGACGGAAAAGAGATAATCAGTCAACAATTCTGTATCTTTCTTGCTAATCTGAAAATCTGGACTGCAGGAAGACAATACTGCTCTAACAACAATTGTATTGAGCCTATAGTTCTTCTTCTCAGGGAACTTTTCAGCCAAAGCTTCTGAGCTAGCCAAAATACTTTGGAGCTTGACGACATTGTTTTCCTGATAAGCATCAGCTACTTTTTTTGAGAAAAGCGCATCATCTGCCTCAATGTAGTTATGGTAAACATACTGGAACTCGTCTAGAGAAACAGCCATATTCTTCAAGCAGCAATAGAAAGAATCAAGCGTGATACCGCTGACTCCCCGCTCAAAACGGGACAATTGCGCCACTGAAATATCTCCGGCTGCCGCTTCTTTAAGAGACATGTTTTTTGATTCTCTAATGACTTTGAAAATTTTTCCAAATGTTTTCAACATACCGAACCCCCGGTTTCATATATGCAATAAAATTTTTTACTAAATTTAATATACTAGTAATATATTTCTGTTTTGTTACAAAAAAACTACTTTGTATTTCTAAATGATACAAATAGATTAACTTGAACAATAAAATAACTCAATATAGTGATTTTTTTTGAAAATTTTATGGTTTTCAAGAAAATGCTTATTTTATAAGAAAGCAAGAAGGGTTTAGCCTGACAACTTGAAAATACTGACTTTTTCTAATCTAAGTCTTTGACTAATACAAAAATAAAATTGGATTATCTAAACTTTTCTAGAAAGTTGAAATAAAATTGTAACACAATCTGAGTGAACATTTTTTAGACATGACTTAAAGGAAGCAAAATGAAAAGGATTTAGTCCTGCCCAATGCAGAACTAAATCCTTTTAGTAGTTATTTATCTAACTTTTGGGAATAATTTCAGTTTCCCAGTTTTTACATCTGTCTCAATCGCTCCACCCGCTCTGAGATGGGAGGATGCGTATAGAAGAGTTTCTTCAGTCCGCCTTCTTTCTTAGGGTCGCTGATATAGAGAGCTGCGCTTGCATCATCGACATGATGTTCCATAGGCTCGCTGTGATCTAGCTTGAGCAGAGCATTAATCATCCCTTGCGGATTGCGGGTCAGCTCTACACTGGAAGCATCAGCCAGAAACTCCCGCTGACGAGAAATGGCTAACTGCACCAAGGTAGCTGCCAAAGGTGCCAGAATGATGGCAATCAGTGATACGATAAGGAGAATAATTCCCAAACCACTATCGTTATCTCAATCATTACTACTGCGCCGTCCGCCACCAAACCACATCATCCGGCCAGCTAGGCTAGACAACATGGTAATAGCACTGGCCAAAGCCACAGCAATCGTTGAAATTCGAATATCGTAATTACGAATATGACTGACTTCATGGCCAATCACTCCCTCAAGCTCCTCACGATTCATGATTTGCAAGATACCTGTCGTTGCTGCAACAGCTGCATTTTCCGGCTTAGAACCGGTCGCAAAAGCATTGGGAGAGGAATCCTCTACGATATAGACACGTGGCATAGGAATCTGAGCGACCATAGCCATATCTTGTACGATATGATAGAGCTCAGGTGCTTCCTGCTCAGAGACCTCACGGGCTCCATTCATAGCCATGACAACCTCTGTAGACTGAAAAATCATCACTCCGGCATAAATAGCTCCGATAATCAAGGCTAACAAGACACCACCTACAGCAGACCTCAGCCAGAGATAGCCAATAGCTGCTCCAACAAGAGCCAAGAGACCGAAAAAAGCGATAAGGAGGAGCCATGTCCTCCTTTTATTGCTGGCAATTTGATCAAATAGCATCTTAGTCACCTAGTCCAGTGCTGCCAAAGTCAACTTTTGGTACAGCCTTTTCTTCTTCTGGTGTCTTGAGGAAGTCTGCAGCTTTAAAGCCAAACATTCCTGCAACAATATTGCTTGGGAAAGTTTCCAGCTTGACATTGTAGTTGCTAGTTACTGAATTATAAAGCTGACGAGAATAAGCGATTTTATTTTCAGTATTGGTCAGCTCTTCCTGCAACTTCAGGTAGTTAGTATTAGCTTTCAGATCTGGATAGCTTTCAGCTACTGCAAAGATTCCAGAAATCTGACGAGAAAGGGCGTCACTGGCTTGCATGGCTTCGGCTGGTGAAGCAGCTGAAGCTACTTGGTTGCGCAGCTGGGTCACCTTTTCCAAGGTTGCCTGCTCGTATTTGCCATAACCTTTGACCGTTTCCAAAAGGTTGGGAATCAGGTCATTACGGCGTTTGAGCTGCACATCGATCTGGCTCCAAGCTTCCTGAGTCTGCATACGGCTTTTAACTAAGGTATTGTAAGCCCCAACAACGAAGAATGCTAAAACCGCGACAATAATAAGGATAATAATAAAAGTCATGATATACTCCTTCAATTTTGATTAGACTTATTATATCAAAAAATAGTGGAACTGTCTTTATTCTTGACATGGATTTAGAAAAGATGTATGATAAAGGAAAGAATAAACCGACAGTCGGTCGAATAAAATTTTACTACTAAAAAGGATGCAAGCATGGCCAATAAAAAAGACTTTATCTTAGATACCGCTCAGGAGCTTTTTATGGAGCAAGGCTTTGACCAGACCTCTATCTCCCAGATTTTAGAAGCGACTCAAATCGCCCGTGGTACTCTCTACTATTACTTTTCTTCTAAGGAAGAGATAATGGATGCCATCATTGAGCGAACCATTGAAAGAGCATTTACAGCTTCCCAAGCCTTTGCTGATAATCGTGAATTGACTATCATAGAGCGCTTGGTTGGCAGCATGGCTGCTCTAAATCTTAATCATCAAGAGGGAAAGGAAGTGCTGCTGCATCTCAATCAACCGCAAAATGCGCTCCTGCACGAAAAGACCAATCAAATTCTTCTTGAACGGGCACCTCAGATTTTACTTCCCATCATCCAAGACGGCATCGCTGCTGGAGACATGAAGACTGATTATCCCTACGAAAGCCTGGAAATGATTCTTACTTATTCACTACAAGCTTTTGGCAGCAGTTTTCAGGCTCTCCCCCCAGAAAAACAGCAGCAAAAACTACAGGCTTTTCTCTATCTTTTAGAAACTATTTTTCACAGCCGGCAAGGCTACTTCAATTCCTTTCTATCTTTGATTCAGACACAAAGCAGCTAGAAAAATAAGCACTAGATTCACTATTTATACTTACTTGACGTCATAAGATTAGGAGGCAACTATGAAACAATCAGGCTTTAGACTCTTTTTATTGATTTGGATAGGAAGCCTCATCTCGGAAATCGGCTCTGGTATGACTTCTTTCGCTTTAGGAGTTTATATCTTCCAGCTGACCGGTTTGGTTTCTGTTTCTTCTTTTGTTACTCTTTGTGCTTTTCTACCCGGTCTTTTGGTCACCCCTCTAGCTGGAATTCTGGCAGATCGCTATGACCGAAGATTGCTGATGGCTCTGGGAGATGGTCTGTCAGGCTTAGGAGTTCTCTGGATTTACTTTAGTCTGAAGAATCCTGCTTTGATTTTTATCTGTATCGGAGCTGCCATTAGCTCGCTCTTTTCAGCCTTGGTCAATCCGGCCTTTCGAGCTACGATTTCCGACTTGCTGCCTGAAGACCAGTTATCAAAAGCAACTGGTTTGTCCCAGATTAATGGCATTGCCCGCTATCTGATTTCACCAGCCTTGGCTGGAATGATTTTGGCGAGTGGACATATCAGCACGATTCTGTTGCTGGATTTTTCGACCATTTTCGTGACAGTAGCCTGCACCTTGCTCGCTCGGAGGGCCATTCACACACAAGTTTATAGCAGTGATAGTCGTTTCTGGGCTGATTTCCTTAAAGGTTTTCAAATCGTCTATGGAAAAAAAGGCATCTGGATTTTAGTCCTAGCTGGAACAGGCTTTTCCTTCTTTCTGGGAACAGTCCAAATCCTGCTTTCTCCCTTGGTACTGGCTTTCGCAGACGCTAAAACAGCAGGCTGGGTCATGACCATCTCTAGCAGCGGCATGCTGATAGGAGGCTTGGTTCTGGGGATATTTGCTATCAAAAAACACTTCCATCGTATGCTCTGGCTATCTCTATTTCTACTGGGACTCTTCATGGTTGGGCTGGGAATGAAGGAAAACTTCATCTGGATTTGCAGCTTTGGCTTTCTCCTCTTTGCTGCCCTGCCTTTCGCCAATACAGCCATTGACTATCTGGTCCGCATCAATATTAACAAAGCCGATCAAGGCAAGGTCTGGGGGACCATCGGGATTATTTCTCAGCTGGGCTATGTGCTAGCTTATGCCAGCATGGGTTGGGTTGCGGATACACTTTTCAAACCCTCGCTGACTTACTTTGGTTGGCTGGCAAATTCTGTCGGAAAAATCATCGGTGTTGGAGGAGGCAGAGGCTACGGTCTGCTCTTTATCCTATCCGGTATCTCTATCAGCATCGGTGCTTATCTGCTCTCCCGAGCACGTTCAGTAAAGGAGCTGGAATATGTTTCAACGCTTGATAAAAAATGATTTAAAAGAAAACAAAGTCAGCATGCTGGTCATCGGGCTTTTCCTTCTTCTGACTCTGACCCTAAGCTTTGCAGCTACACGCCTGACCGTCAGTCTCACTAGCTCCATTGAGCGCTTTGTGGAAACAGCTAAAAGTCCTCACCTGCTACAGATGCACAGCGGAAGCGTTGATTTAGAACGCCTGCAAAACTTCGTCCAGCAGCATCCGGAAATTGCCTCTTGGCAGCTGACAGACTTTGTCAATGTGGAAGGATCAGCCATCCGCATCAATGAGAAAGACTCACTCCAGGACAGCTCCCAGGATAATGGCTTTTCCAGTCAGAACCAAAACTTTGACTTTCTGCTGGATCAGAATAACCAGCCTGCCCAGCCTCGGCCGGGGCAAGTTTATATCCCCCTTTATTATTACAATAGCGGAAAAATCAAAATCGGCGATCGAATAAGAGTCGGCAAGCTGCAGCTGACTGTCCAGGGATTTATCCGAGATGCCCAGATGAATGCTGGTCTAGTCTCCTCCAAACGCTTCCTCATCTCGCAGACTGATCTGCAGATTCTGAAAAAAGAAGCATTTGCATCTAATGAGAACCTGATTGCCTTTCGACTGCATAAGCTTAGCCAGATCTCTACCATCGAGCAAGCCTATAAAAATGCCGAGCTTGAGGCCAATGGTCCGCCTATGATTA
>ERZ773267.1214-NODE-1214-length-14830-cov-14.718105_pt1 | contig 14830 bp, 9 predicted proteins | sample MGYA00511959_ERZ773267 | MGnify/ENA primary metagenome ERZ773267 (study PRJEB29015, sample SAMEA2738165) | human oral metagenome | biome: human oral; feature: human-associated habitat; material: saliva | place: China | collected 2240 ... | reverse complement strand
CAAACATATTACCAAAGAGGATGGCAAGCATCATACCCTCTGGATAACCTGGGTTTAACACACGGATGATGATAGCCATCGCTCCGATGAAGAATCCATATACCCACTTACCTGTCTCTGTACGAGCAGAGGTCACTGGGTCGGTTGCCATAAAGACTGCACCAAAGCAGAAACCACCCAAGACAAGGTGCTCATACCAGTGGATTGGCGTTGCACCAGTTGACTGGAAGAGAAGTCCCATCACTGTTCCACCGAGGAAAACACTTAACATAGTCTTCCAACTGGCGATGTTCGTCCACAGAAGGATAACTGCTCCGATAGCGATAGCGATAACAGAGGTCTCACCAACAGAGCCTGGGATGAGTCCTACTACCATATCGCAGATAGGCGTGTTCACCGTTGTTCCCTGTGCAATCTCACCCAATGGGGTTGCCATAGTGAAGCCATCAGGCAAGGTGTAACCAAGTCCGAAGATAGCATCCTTTGCCACCCAGATACTGTCACCAGTCATCTTACTTGGATAAGAGAAGAAGAGGAAGGCACGTGCAGCTAATGCTACGTTAAAGATATTCATACCTGTTCCACCGAAGATCTCCTTTGTGAAGATAACAGCAAAGGCCACTGCAAGCACAAGAATCCAAAGAGGTGTGGTCACAGGGATAATCAATGGTATCAGAATACCAGATACAAGATAACCTTCCTGAATCTCCTCACCTTTCCACTGTGCCCAAGCAAACTCAATACCTAAGCCGACAATGTAAGATACAAGGATTTTTGGTAACAGCGCAAGCATACCATAGAGGAACATTCCCCAGCAGGTAGCATCAGCCAACTTACCAGCTGCTAATGCGTTCTGATAGCCGATATTATACATACCGAAGAGCATAGCAGGTACCAACGAAAGTACTACTATACTCATTATTCGCTTCGAGTCAATAGCGTCATGGATAGAAGTCCCGCTCTTTGATGTCTCGTTAGGAACATAAAGGAACGTCTCGAAACCATCGAAGACACTCTTGAAAGCGTGAAGCTTTCCGCCCTCCTCAAAGTTTGGGCGTATCTTATCGAGATAATTTCTTAAACTCATAATACTTTTATTATAGGGTTCTTAAAGTCCAAAGTTTCTGTCTCTAAAATTGTCACAAAGCCTTTGTAAAGTGCTCGTCAGACTCGGTTTACATCCTGTCACGTCCATAACTGCCGATTGACTGACCGTTGATAACATTCTAAGAAACGTTGTTTGAAACTATAGTTAAAGTTATTGTGGGCTCATGCCCCCTATGCATTCTCTTTTCTAAGGATGTCCAAGCCTTCACGCACAATCTTCTGCAATGGCAGCTTGGAACTGTCTACGAACTCAGCGAGGGCGAAATCCTCTGGGCTAACCTCATAGATACCCAACTGCTCTTGGCTGTCGATATTGCCTGAGAGAATAGACTTAATGAGGTATTCACCATAGATATCCATTGGTAGAACACTGTCGTACTCACCACTCATAATCATGTGACGCTCACCACCTTTGAGTCGTGCGTCGAGGTTATAAGCCTTCTTACCCTGCAACCAAGTGAAGTAACTGCGAGAAGTAGAGAAGTCTTTGAAACGAGGAAGCATCCAACCGAACATCTCATGTACGTCGTCACCCTCTGGGATTAACGTTACCTCGGATGTATGTGCCCCTATTACTGACTCGTCATTGGCAATGACACCAGTGAGAGGGTTACCATTGAGGATGCGAACATGACAGCCATCAGCAATGTTGCCGTCCAAGATCAGACGCAAAGGAGTTCCTACGAGTACATCGACATAACCCGTCTGCTTCACCATACTACCTGCTATGGCAACACGACGAGTGAGGTTTACTTTACCAGTATTAAACAATCGTCCGAAGAAGATCACAGCTGTTGGGTCAACCGTCCAAACCACTTCTCCCTTATTGACTGGGTCGATGTGATTTACTTGTACACCCACATTACCAGCTGGGCAAGGTCCGTCGAAAACGGTTACTTCCACATCCTTTGCAGCGGTCAACGCCGTTGCAGTCTGCTTAGCACCAATCCCTAAATAGACCTTAGCTATCTTAGAAAGTGCAGTAAGACCCGTCTGGAAATCCTTCTCCTGCCCATTTAGTTCATACTCGAAGTCACCCTGTAAAGGTTTATCACGAAGAGCAGACACAAAGATAGCCTTAGGAGCAGTGTTAGGACGTGTAGCAACAGCGTATGGAAGTTGGTTAATATAACCGAACAATCCCGCTTGAAGCAAAGACTCCTTGACGTTGTCAGCAGTTAAGCCAGCAACATCTTTTACACCAAAGTCAGCATATTCTTGCTGCGCATCAGGAGCAATCTTCACACGTAACACTTTACGTCTTTCCCCGCGTTCAACGGCTGTTACCGTACCACTCACAGGAGAAGCAAAGCTAACCTCAGTGCACCCTTTGTCAACAAACAACGGGTCACCAGCTCGGACATGATCCCCTTCTCGAACCGTCACCTTCGGTGTTAGCCCTGGGAAATCATCAGGAACAACAGCGTATTCCGTTGGTGAAATCATAGGTAACATTTGTTCCTGAGCGCGTCCTGTAAGGTTAATGTCTAAGCCCTTTCGTAACTTAATTACATTTGCCATAACAATGATAATGCGTTTTTAATTATTTCTATTTAATCTTTTTCAATGCTTAACAAGCTAAACAAAACATAGCGTTACTCACCCCTTTGCCTTGCTGTACGAAACTTAGCCTTAGCTTTTAATAATGCAAGCGAGGGCAAAGGAAGGTCACTTTAACTTTGCCGAGCGTAGCTTATCTTGTGCTTAAATAATGCAAACGAGGGCAAAGAAGGGTCACTTAACTTTGCCAAACGTAGCTTATCTTGTGCAAATGTAGCAAAAATTAAGCAGATTTGGCACATTTATATATAATAATTTCAGTATAAAACGGTTTTTTTGTAGTTTTGTAGACGCATTGAAGAAACTTAGAACTATTATACGATGGGTTATATGGACCATAGCGGGTCTTTACATAACCACTATCGTACTGCTGCATATACCAGCAGTACAGACTTTCCTTGCACAACAGGTTAGTGACGCAGCAGGCAACAAGTTAGGAACAGAAGTACGTGTTGGGCGCATTGATTTAGGCTTTATCAATCGCTTTGTATTGGACGATATTCTCATCTATGACCAAAGTCACAAGAAGATGTTATCGGCATCACGTGTCGGTGCAAGAGTCGATCTCCTTCACCTTCTACGGACGGGAGAAATAAACATCTCGTCTGCTCAAGTATTTGGTTTACAAGCAGAACTATACAAGAAAAGCAAGGACTCCAAACCAAACTATCAATTTGCATTAGACTCATTAGCATCGAAAGACACTACACGTCACACACCTCTGCACCTGTCAATCAATAGTCTTGTCATCCGACATGGCCGTATTAAGTATGACTGTTTAGACTCCCCATCCACGCCTAACCAGCTGAACTTGAGCCATATCAACCTCTGTGACATCTCGTCATATCTCATTCTTCACAAACTGAATGACACAAGTGTGTGGGTTGACCTTCGTACTTTGTCTTTCAAGGAGGCTGCGGGATTAGAGGTGAAGCAGTTGGCTTTCGACTTAAAAGCTAATCAACAGCAAGCCACGTTGCGTGACTTTGTGTTCAACAGCACCAATAGTAAGATTGGATTAAGCACCTTACAAACCTCCTATAAGTTGAACAATAAGAAGCTTGATATCAACTCTTTACGATACGATATCAAGGACTTTAAGGCACTCATTCAGCCTTCTGATTTCACGTCAATATTCCCCGAACTGAAGGCATTAACAGCAAGCTACACTGCATCCTTAGATGTTCAAGGAACAAGTCGGTCGATAAAGGTAAAGCAAATTAACATCGCTGACCGTTCCTTCTCAACGCAAATAAGAGCCAAAGGATGGGTCAGCAACCTACAAAAGAAGCCCACTTGGGATTTCTCTTTCTCGCCCTTAAAAATTAGTAGCAATACCCTTCAGACTGTTGCTAAGATAACGCATAAACCGCTTCCTAAGGTATTGAACAACATAGGCAACGTTTACTACCATGGTACCTTTGCCCATACTGCAGGGAAGTACATAGCCAAAGGACAGTTAAAGACAGATGCTGGCGCCCTTCGTCTATCCACGGTTGTTCACGGAAAGAACATCCAAAGCACCATCAACACAACGGGTCTAAATATTGCGAAAGTACTTGACAATAACGACTTTGGCAACTTGAGTACGAATATCAGGGTCGAGGGCAACACCGACCTATCCCATATCGTTGCCAAGGGTGACATCTCCTCCTTTTATTATAAGGGTTACACCTACAAGAACATACACCTTGACGGAAGCTATAAAAATGATATCTTCACAGGGAAGGCAGCTATCAACGACCCTAACGGCAGACTGAATATCGATGGAAAAGCTGCTAATGTCATGGCTTTCATACAACATAAAGGGAAACTCTCTACCGACATCTCTATTATTGCGGATGCTGTCAACTTACACAAACTACAGCTGACAGAGGCCTTAGGGAATAGGACTATCTCCTTTACTTCTAAGATTAAAGGACAAGGAACAAGCCTGAATGATATCATAGGTAACCTGGATGTCAACAACTTCGCTATGACAGGAGAAGGACAGAACATCTCCTTGAATAAGTTAAGTATCAAGACTCACAACGGCCTCTTAGGTAAGTCTCTTGAAGCTCAAACCGACTTTGGAGAGCTACACCTCGCTGGACAGTACGATTACGCACAGATACCAGAAAGCGTAAGGCGTATCTTGGGACATTATCTCCCAAGTTTTTTCCACACGCCTTCACGGTTTAATGCTATCACAGGAAGGGCTAACTATGCCTTTGCTCTGCGATTAGCTGACACCAAGATTATCAATCAGTTGCTTAAGACAAATCTCTCCTTTTCTCATGCTATAAGGCTTACAGGAATGGTGTGGGAGCGTCAAAACGAAATCGACTTACATATTGATGCACCAAACATTACCTACGCGGAGCAACATATTCAGAACCTTATCCTGAACATAACGAGTGGACCACAAGGGTTACACACGACCATCTCTGGCGAACGTGAGGGTGAGAAGGGACCGCATCTACTCGTCAATGCACAGGGTCTTATTACTGATAACACTATCAGTTCAGACATCTCTTTCCGTATCCCAGGACTCTCTTCCGTACATGGCGATGTCAGTAGCGTGGCTTCATTCTCCCGTCGTAATGGTGACTTAGTGACCCACTTGCATCTTAACCCCTCTACCATCAATTTCGATTCGATAGCCTTACAGGTGCAACCGTCTGATATCTCCTATCATAGGAACAATCTTAACATTGAACACTTCGAGCTTTCTAACCGCAACCAGCATATCACTGCCAACGGACAAACCTCTGGTAACCAGAACGATTCTATCCTTATTAGCTTCAAGGAGATCAACGTTCCGTATATCCTCAACCTCGTCAACTTCCACAGTGTCGAGTTTGCTGGTACGGCTTCTGGCGTGGCTTCTATCAAATCCTTCTTCCATCATCTACAGATGCAAGCGAAACTTGAGGTGCAAGACTTTAAGTTTGAGAACGGAGATATGGGTACGCTCTACGCTGAAGCGAACTATAATGACAAGGAGGGGAAGATTAATATCGATGCTCATGCTGATGCTGACGATGGCGCACGTACTGATATCAAGGGCTATGTAGACATCAAGAAGAGTTATATTAACCTCCCTATCTTTGCCCATAACACCCATCTTTATTTCCTCAAGACGTTCTGCGGCTCTTTTATGGACAATATAGAGGCACAGGGAAATGGCTGGTGTAAGGTCGTCGGACCCCTTAGCGCCATCAATCTCGAAGGTGATATGATGGTGGATGGTAGCGTCTTCGTGAAGCCTACTGCCGTTGCCTATAAGATGCGTAACGCTCGTGTCCGAATTATCCCAAATGAGATTATCCTTGAGAAAGATACTATCACCGACCCACAAGGACACATCGGCATTGTCACAGGAGGATTATATCATAAGAACCTCACCAACCTCTCTTACGATATCAATATACAGGCTCAGAACCTCCTGACCTATAACTCCCCTAAAAGACAAGGGAAGGACTCGTTCTGGGGTGTCGTTTATGGAACTGGTAAATGTAATATAAAAGGACACCCGGGGGAAACGTCTATCAACATAGACATGGAACCTGATAAGAACACCTTTATAACTTATAATGCCTCATCAACCAATGATGCGGGTACAAATAACTTTATTCGATGGATTAACCTACCAAAGGATAGCACGCAGGTGTTGATTCCTGAAGTACCTGACTCGCTCCTTCACGCAGCTAAGCCTACGCACAAGAAGGAGGAGGCCTACCACTTTAACGACATACCAAGTGACCTACATATCAATTTCCTCATACACGCTAATCCGAACCTCACACTCGGCGTTCTCCTCGATGACGTCACTGGCGACAATATCCGACTGAACGGAACGGGTATGATTCGGGCCACCTATTATAATAAGGGAGCGTTCAATCTCTTCGGAAACTACTACGTGGACTATGGACAGTATAACCTTACCATTCAGAACATCATAAAGAAACAGTTTGTCTTCCAGCCTGGCTCTACGATAGCCTTTGGTGGCGACCCCCTCAATGCGGCGCTTAATCTGAAGGCCAACTACATCATCAACTCCGTACCTCTGGGCGACCTCGGTATGGGTAGGTCGTTCACTGCCAACAACACGAAAGTGAACTGCCTACTAAACATTGAAGGAACACCAGGTGCACCGACCGTTTCCTTCGGACTCGACCTCCCTACCCTCTCGCCTGACGCACAACAGATGATACGCTCGATCCTCAACTCCGAGCAAGAACTTAACCAGCAAGTACTTTATTTACTGGCGGTTGGACGATTCTATCCTCAGAGCAACAACAACAGTACAGCACGTAACAGCGAGGCACCAAGTAGCACTTCTCTCGCCATGCAGAGCCTCCTCTCCGGTACGATTTCACAGCAAATCAACACCGTACTGTCTAATGTTGTAAAAGACAACAATTGGAACTTTGGTGCCAACATTGCCACAGGTAATGAAGGCTTCGACAATGCCGAATACGAAGGAATGTTGTCAGGAAGTATGCTTAACAACCGTCTGCTCTTCAACGGACAGTTCGGTTATCGCAACAATGTAGCCAAGAATAAATCGTCTTTCATAGGCGACTTCGACATCCGTTATCTCCTCTTTCCAAGCGGAAACGTAGCCTTCCATGTTTACAACCAAACCAACGACCGCTATTTCACACGTAACTCACTGACAACGCAAGGTATAGGTTTGATACTAAAGAAGGACTTCAACCGATTGAGCGATATTTTCGGAAGTAGGAAGAAAAAAACAAAAAAACAGAAGCAAAAGCACTAATATACAGAATATTATTCGTAACTTTGTGCCCGATTTGGGCAGATTATGCCCATATTAAAGGTAATATAAAGTCGAACTTTATTAATTAAATTATTTTATTAAACACTTTATGACAAATTTCAAAGACGTCCAGAATGTACAGCCTTTAGCTGACTTCAACTGGGATGAGTTCGAGAACGGCTCACACGCTGAGGCAAGTAAGAACGATCTTACCAAGGCCTACGACGAAACTCTTAACAAGATCCAGGAGCACCAAGTAGTTGAAGGTACTGTTATTTCAGTTGACAAGAAGGAAGTAGTTGTTAACATCGGCTACAAGAGCGATGGTATTATCCCTGCTTCTGAATTCCGTTACAACCCAGATCTCAAGCCTGGCGATAAGGTAGAGGTGTATGTAGAGAACCAGGAAGACAAGCGTGGTCAGCTCGTACTCTCTCATAAGAAGGCTCGCCTACAGAAGAGTTGGGAGAACATCAACAAGGCTTTGGAGAACGACGAGGTTATCCAGGGTTACATCAAGAGCCGCACTAAGGGCGGTATGATTGTTGATGTATTTGGTATCGAGGCATTCCTTCCTGGCAGCCAGATTGACGTTCACCCTATACGCGACTACGATGTATTCGTTGGTAAGACTATGGAGTTCAAGGTGGTTAAGATTAACCAGGAGTTCCGTAACGTAGTCGTTTCTCACAAAGCACTTATCGAGGCTGAGCTCGAAGCACAGCGCAAGGAGATTATCTCTCATCTTGAGAAGGGTCAGATCCTTGAGGGTACTGTCAAGAACATCACCTCTTACGGTGTATTCGTTGACCTCGGTGGTGTTGACGGACTCGTTCATATCACAGACCTATCATGGGGTCGCGTAAGTGATCCACATGAGGTGGTAGCACTCGACCAGAAGATCAACGTTGTTATCCTCGACTTTGATGAGGAGAAGAAGCGTATCGCTCTTGGTATCAAGCAGCTCACTCCACACCCATGGGATTCTTTGGATCCTAACCTTAAGGTTGGCGATCACGTTAAGGGTAAGGTAGTTGTTATGGCTGACTACGGTGCTTTCGTAGAGATTCAGCCTGGTGTTGAGGGCTTGATCCACGTTTCTGAGATGAGCTGGAGCCAGCACTTGCGTTCAGCACAGGAGTTCATGAAGGTGGGCGATGAGGTTGAGGCAGTTATCCTCACACTCGACCGCGACGAGCGTAAGATGTCTCTCGGCATCAAGCAGCTTAAGGAAGACCCATGGGAGACTATCGAAGTGAAGTATCCTGTTGGTTCTAAGCACATTGCTAAGGTTCGCAATTTCACTAACTTCGGTATCTTCGTAGAGCTTGAGGAAGGTGTTGACGGTCTTATCCACATCAGCGACCTCTCTTGGACAAAGAAGGTTAAGCACCCATCTGAGTTCACTTCACAGGGTTCTGAGATTGAGGTTGTTGTCCTCGAAATCGATAAGGAGAATCGTCGCTTGAGCCTTGGTCACAAGCAGCTTGAGTCTAATCCATGGGATGAGTACGAGAAGATCTACACTCCAGGTTCTGTACATGAGGGTAAGATCACCGAGTCTATGGACAAGGGTGCTGTAATCTCTCTCGCTGAGGGTGGCGAAGGTTTTGCTACTCCAAAGCACCTCGTTAAGCAGGACGGCACACAGGCTCAGCTTGGTGAGGTTCTCCCATTCATGGTAATCGAGTTCGTTAAGGACACTAAGCGTATCATCCTTTCTCACTCTCGTACATTCGAGGAGGTGAAGGAAGAGCCACGTCGCCAGCGTCCAGCAGCTCAGAGCAAGCCAAAGAATGATGCAGCTGCTATCAACAACGTTGCTGCAGGTACATCTCTCGGTGACCTCGGCGTTCTCGCTGACTTGAAGAAGAAGATGGAGGGTGGCAAGTAATTTGCACTCTAAAATCTAACATAAATAAAAAGAGTATCAAATTTTCTTGGTACTCTTTTTTTATTCTCTTAGCTCTTTTTTGATTAGAACACCTATTCATATATAGGACTATCGTAATTGCATATCGGCTGTGCACTACAACGGAGCCTTATCTTTACCAATCTTGTTCTTATGTGAAACGAAAAGAATGTACGCTCACAAACACCAGTCCACTTCCTAATAGTTAATCAAGAAACTGCTTGAGATTTTCCTATAAAATAAGTATCTTTGCAAAAAATAACATGATATGCAGGAAAATAACAATCAAACTTTATGGCAGATAATTAAGAGTTATTTCAATGTCTTACCTTACAAAGACGGTGAAAAATATGTTATTAAACAAATAACTAATGGCATCAACTTTCAAGGCTCTAATCTCTGGATACTTATCTTTGCCGTATTTATTGCATCCTTAGGCTTAAATGTCAATTCAACAGCAGTAATTATTGGTGCTATGCTTATCTCTCCACTGATGGGACCAATCATCGGTATGGGATTAGCTATTGGAATTGCTGACTTGGACTTGTTCAAACAGTCCATAAAAAACTATTTGGTAAGTACATTCATTAGCGTTATTACTGCAACAATCTACTTTACACTTTCACCTATCACGGATGCTCAATCCGAACTCTTAGCACGCACATCGCCTACCCTTTATGACGTATTGATAGCTCTTTTTGGTGGTGCTGCTGGATTCTTAGCTACGTCAACAAAAGGAAGAAACAACGTGGTGCCGGGTGTTGCCATTGCCACAGCCTTAATGCCACCACTTTGTACAGCAGGTTATGGACTGGCCGTACAAAACACATCCTACTTCTTTGGGGCATTTTACCTTTATTTCATCAATACAGTTTTCATTGCATTTACAACCTGCGTAGGTGTTCGCTTTCTGCATTTTCATAGAAAGCAGTTTATCAATCGTGAACAAATGAGACGAGTAAATTATTACATCGTCAGCATTATCATTATCACAATTATCCCTGCAAGCTACATGACATGGAACATCATTAAGCAAAGTGTATTTGAAAATAACATAGAGAATTTCGTTACAAAGGAACTTAATTATAGCGGAACAAACATTCTCTCACACCAATACGACCTAAAAACCAAAACCCTCCATGTGGTAGCGGTGGGCAATCCGATATCAACTGATTCGATAGCTAAAGCACAAAAAGCGATGACTAATTATCAGCTTGATGGCTACGCACTAAAGGTGATACAAGGATCTAACTCTGATAGCTTATTACTCCTACAGCACAAGAATAAAGGTCAGTTGATGGTAGGAGAAAAAAATACGGCTGAATGGCAAGAACTTGCATATAACAACGATGTGCTAAAGAAGGAACTAACTTCTTATACACGTTATCCAGTACTTGCAAACGACATGAAAGAAGAACTTAAAGTCGTATGCCCCTCGGCAAAGAGTATTATGCTTTCAAAAGCATCTGAGTCTTTCGTTGATTCTGCTTCAATTAAAAGTCACATCGTGGCTATAGTCAAAACAAACAAGACACTTGCCAAAGACAACAGAAAACAGCTATATGACTGGCTCAAAGTGAAAGTCAAATCTGACAGCCTTGAACTAATTATTTTACCATAATAATAGCACTATACAAGAGTAAGAAGTACCAAACCATCACGGGTTTGGTATTTTTTTTATACTTACATACATAAACAAAAACACTAAAATTGAATGTAGAAGATAGTTATATAGACTTGACTTTTTTTGTAAAAATTGTATTGCTATCAAGTAAACATTGTTTTTAAAAGGCTCTGATAGTGATTTTTATTAATATATAAAATATTATCACAACAACCATGGAAAATGTTATTCTTTATAAAATTACCACACAATTCTCACATCAATATTGCTTATATCAAATTTATTTATTATATTTACAACGACAGCATATTTTAAACTAAATAAAACATATCTAAGACTATGTCGAAAATTGGAAGCATTTTATTAGGAGTAGCAGCTGGAACAGTTGCAGGTATAGGTGTACTTTTTGTACTTGACAAGGATAAAACCTTATGTAAAAAGAATTCTATAGGCGATAAAGTTGATGAACTAAAAGACCAAATAGATAGTCTTACAAGAAAAATGCGTGATAAATCAATGGAGTTAAAAGGCACTTTAGAAGAAAAGGTTGACAATCTTTTATCAGATTCAGACAGTAAACCTGAAGACCTTGTTAAGCTATTAGAAAAGAAATTAGCATCATTGAAAGAAAAAGTTAAGAAATAACTTAGCTGATTAGTAACCCTTAAAACCAAATTATTTATGAAAAGAATCTTCAGTTTAGCTACTTTGATTTGTTTATTCATAGTAGCTCTTACTTCAATCTCTTGTAGCAAGACAGATGACCCTGCAGACAATGACATCTTTGTAGGAACATACAAAGGAAGAATCACTTATTCAGGTGATAAAATAAAGAAAAGTGCCGATAATGGTTCTATAACCGTCATTAAAGCAGCTGGTAGCTACTATTTTAGATTTTCAGATGGAATCCCTGACCTCAAAGGCGTAACCTTTAAAAAAGAAGGTGACCACACTTTAGTAAACATCGACTTGAAAGAAGGCGTAAAAATAATTAGAATCAATGCTTCATCATTGAATATTCTATACACTAAAGATGGCAAAATATGGACTGCTAACGGAAAGAGATAGTAGAGAGAAAATATAAGAGTAAAGCCCCGAAATGTATGACATTTCGGGGCTTTACTTTTATTAATTATTTAACTATAGTAGTGTTCCTACGCAGAATCAACCAGCAAGTGCAAAATTACAAAACAGGTATAAGTGACAAAAAGAGACCTAAAAAGGTTCTCTTTTGCTCTTATGTGACAAAACAATAGATAAACAAGTATTACCATTAGCCTATAACATACTGACCTTCAATTCATTACAATATCGCTCCAAGAAGACGCCCTTCAAGGCCCAAGAACACGCCCTTCTTGATGCTTAAAAGGCGTCTTCTGTAAGCTAATCAAGCACCTTTTAGAAACGTGTTAGGCATGTACAGAAAGAGAAGAAACGAAATATTCTGACAAAAGACTCCGTTCCTATCCTCTGAAACAAGATGCGACAACACCGTATTATCATGATTTGATTACACAAAACAAACCTTGCCCACGACATCGTACTTCAATGAGTTGTCCGAAGACAGCTCAACGCTGCACGAGCGTTGGCAAGATTATATTTTCAAACCTGCAACTTTAAGAAGGGAAGTTCCTAAGGCTGTAGGTTAAGAGGCTGGTTAATTCATGTTCATAACATAATATCCAGCATTAGAATTATCAGTCATTAATTCAATACTACTGCTTTTAAATTTTATACGATATGCCCAGTTAGTATCATTAGGCGTACGTGTTGATGTCCAGTAACATCCCATAGACCCCATTTCATTTATCGTGCCAAAATCATAATATCCTAAAGCAGGAAGGAAGAAATAGCTGTTTTTATATGTAGGTGCACCCTGAGTTGGTGTACCATATATCTGACTATCATAACTACGCATGTCAGCATTTACAGGACTTGGAGCTCTCGATTCTGACATCATAGGAATATATTTCTTTTCTCTGAACCACATACCGCCCTTATGCAGGTGTCCCATAGTTGTCCAAAGTTCCTCTCCATCCCAATGTGGGTCACCATTCGTTATATACCATGCCATCTCATTAGCATTACGAAGAGTTTTGCAAGTGTACTTAGCAGCATAAGCTCCATTAGCTGGTTCATTATTATAGAAAGTACCTGGAGCTACATTATTATTATTATCAGTCGCAAACACAGGCTGCCAAGGGTCAGCAGAGTTCCACTCATGACCATTCCAGTAATTATTCTTTGCATCCCATTGATAATACTTACTACCGTCATAATCTGTTACATTAAGGTTGGCCGTCATATCATAGTAGTCGTTCTTCTCGTAGTCGAACGTTGGGTAGGTTTTAGTAACGGCTCCCTCAACCTGCGTGACATAGTCTTTTATCCAATAACGAACGGTCAGGGCGTGTGTGCCTGGGCGTATCACGACATACGTACCATTCGTTGCTACGTTCGCAGCACTGGTTTTCAAAGGGAAACCTTGGGCATAGGTGCCATCTCCCTTGGTAGTCACTGTAATCGTCTTACCGCTACCAGAGCCCGTCAACTGGCCTGACGTTGTGTCAAGTGTATAAGTATCAGTGATGTCATTATCGGAGGTCACCTCTATCTTTGTCAGATAACAGTTCTTTACAGCATCATTCTCTGTAAACGGTTGAAACACGAGGATGGCTGCTTGATGGTCGAGACGGAAATTGAATACACCGTTGCCACCTGTCGCATCAGCCGTACCACAGTCGCCAGCCTCACCAATATGAGCGGTGCTGTTAGGGGTCTTCTGAAGCTGTGTGGCAGAGATCGTTACGCTGTTGTTATTGCCTTGTTTTCCAGGATAATACACCTTATAAGAGGTGTGATCAGTGTACTTACCAGGCACTTTGAACTTGAAGCTGGCTGTCTTCTCCGTTGGAGCATTGCTACTCTTGTGCCATGTTCCATTGTCATCCTTCACGTAGATATAGTCACCAGACTCCCAGAAGAAAGCGCCATCATCATAGTTGAGTGAGGTACGAGTTGCTGGGTTACCTGTTACGAATGTTGTTAGATTATCGTTGTTCACCGTGTTTGTCTCTACAGAACCTTGTGTCACATCTTCATTAGAACAAGCGGTAAATGCCATCACAATGCCGCACAATGCTATGAATGACAGTAGGCGCACCTTAAAATTATGTTTTCTCATTATTTATATTGCCCTTTTATGCTAATTACTTAATTATATACACTCTCCTTAGATTAGTCACTCCATAACGAAGTAGTACCCTTGTCTGATGCGACCTCATCGTCGTCGTCATACCAGTCAAAGCCTTGCTTTGCATTAGACGCCTGAGGTCCAGGCTTACGACGACCGGGGTTGTGCTGACTGTTAAACGAACTTTCTAACAAACATGTCTCGTTGCTAACGCACATCATCACGGTATAGGGTTTCTTATAAGTCGCTTTATTCGTATTATGTTCCATAATGTGTTGTATAATATACTATACTGAATACTTATTTTAATAATATACTTTTACTACCGACAGGACGAAAGGTATTTACACTCACATGGATAAAGTGAGAGTATGAGGGTGAATTAGAATGGGTTTTATAACAGTCTACGTTATCCTAATCAAAGAACCTTACGCAGCATCTCACTGCCTCCACACCTTATATAATATAAGGTGGTACACATTCTCTAATGGTTTTATCCCCTGATCACATCCTTTAGTAATTAATTTGAATTTTACCAGTTGCAAAGTTAATGAAATCCTTTTAATCTCACAAGACTTTGAATAAAAAGCAACAAAACGCCTTGTTGTATCTCTACCGCAGAGTCAACCAGCAAGTGCAAAATTACAAAAGGTGTTTAAAGAACTCACA
>ERZ773267.1213-NODE-1213-length-14832-cov-5.129999_pt1 | contig 14832 bp, 15 predicted proteins | sample MGYA00511959_ERZ773267 | MGnify/ENA primary metagenome ERZ773267 (study PRJEB29015, sample SAMEA2738165) | human oral metagenome | biome: human oral; feature: human-associated habitat; material: saliva | place: China | collected 2240 ... | reverse complement strand
TAAACGTCGAAGGTACTAGTACATCTCGTACTGGGAGAATAGAAAACAGCCAAACAAACCACTCGAAAGAGTGGTTTTTTGTTTTAGTAAATATAGTGAAAGCTCATAGCTTAACAGCAAAAATAAATAAAAAAGTAAGGTTTTTAAGACTTATTGAATATCAAATACAGAAGTTCATGACCTAACAGCAATCTATGATTGCGTCGTAGGTCAGATGCTAAGAAACTCCATTTGTGAAACAAATGGCAAGTTTCGACAGTGAAAGCTCCTAAACGTCGAAGGTACTAGTACATCTCGTACTGGGAGAATAGAAAACAGCCAAACAAATAAAATCACTCGAAAGAGTGATTTTTTTTGTTGTATAAAATGTGTAATTACTATATAATAATATGTATAAGTATTAGTAGGGAGAGATATTGTATGAATTCATATCTTTTGAAAAAGAATTTTATTGATTATGTTAAATTAATTCTTTTAGTTATTATGTTTATGTTTTGTCTTATATTTAAAGCCACAACTAGAGATTATATTTTACTTATTATTTTATTATTAATTGAATTTGCTTTTAAGATAGGATTTAATTATATTAATTCAATAAATTATACAATTTCAAATAAATTTCGCAAAAATATTTTAAAAATGTTGAATATTTTAAATTTTGAATTTGATTTCTTATTTGTATATATATTTTTTGATTCATTGTTGGGATTGAATATTAAATATTTTATAGGAATTATATTTACACTTTTGATTATTAGTATATTTATTTTCTCATTTTTGATTTCTTTAAATTTAAAATATGAAATTTTAACATTTAGAATGGCTAATGAGTCAGATAGAGAAAGTATTTTAGAAATATATCTTGAGGGGTCAAATTCCTTAAAAAATGACGGAGTGGATCAATGGCAAGGTGAGTATGTTCCAAGTTTTAAAGATATTGATGAACATTTAGGAATTGATTTATATGTTTTAGAGTATCATAAAAGAGTTATATCTACTGTATGTTTGGTTGAAGGTATAGATGAAGATTATGAAAATATAAAAGGGAAATGGAATACCTCAATTCCTTATATAAGTATTCATAAGGTTGCAACTTCTAATGCGTACAAAAAGCAATATTTTGCAAAAAAGATGATGTGTTATGTTGAAAATTTTGCATTAAGAAAGAAATGCGATTTAAGAATTGATACACATAAGGACAATATAAAGATGAAGAATTTTATTATATCTTGTGGTTATAAATATACTGGAGAAGTGATTTTACAAGGAAAACTTGAAAGACTTGCTTATGATAAAAAAGTAGTGCAAGTTTAAAGTATAAAAAATGTAAAAGGTATTATATGTATAATAAAACAAGTTCACGTCATAGTACTTACTATAAGAATTTTCTCAACACGTCATCTCGAGCGAAGTCGAGAGATCTCACTACTATTATTTGTTTGCAAATAATAGTAAGTCCTGTAAAGGACTTATATAAAAAATATTATACTATTTTAAACGAAAAAAAGGTTAGAGAATTAAAAAACTCTAACCTTTTGTTATATACTAATGAGTTGCTCCGCCTTCTACCTTGATATCTTCTTTGTTTTCAACGATAGCTTCGATTGCATATTCTAATCCTTTTGCAATCATTTCTAAAGGCATTGATGGCATATTTCTCTTATCCACAACTTGTTCTGGTAAAAATGGAATATGAATAAATCCTGTTCTCATATTCGGATATTTTGTACTTGCAAGATGTGCCATTCCATAGCAAACATGGTTACAAACAAATGTTCCAGCTGTATTTGAAACAGATGCAGGAATTTTGTTGTCAATCATTTTTTGAACCATTGCTTTTATAGGAATAGTAACAAGATAAGCGTCTGGGCCATCTTCAGCAATTTTTTCATCAATTGGCTGATTTCCTTCATTATCTTTTATTCTGAAGTCATCCATATTAATCCCAACTCTTTCAACAGTTATATCAGGTCTTCCGCCAGCTTGTCCAACATTTATAACAACATCTGGTTTTTCAGCTTCTATAACTTCTTCAAGTCTTTTTAGACTCTTTCTAGCAACAGTTGGAATTTCTAATTTAATAATTTGTGCTCCTTTAATTTCATCTGGTAATAATTTTACAGATTCAATTGCAGGATTAACTTTTTCTCCACCAAATGGATCAAATCCACTAACTAATATTTTCATTTAATCATCTCCTAAAATGCCATTACTAACATAAGTACGATATGAACTAAAATCATTGCAAAAGCCATTGGGGCCTGTTTCTTGATTATTGCATATTTATCCTTATTTTCTAATATTGCAGCAGGAACTATATTGAAGTTTGCAGCCATTGGAGTTAATAATGTACCACAGTATCCACAAGTCATACCTAGGGCACCAACTACAGCAGGGTTACCACCTTGAGCGATTACAAATGGAATACCTATACCAATTGTTATTACAGTAAATGCAGCAAATGCATTACCCATAATCATAGTAAAGATTACCATTCCTAAACAGTAAGCTACAACACCGGCAACTCTTCCGCCGCCACCTACAACACCACCAGCAAGTTCTCCAATTATATTACCAACACCAGCTGCTTCAAATACGATACCTAAAGCACCTAAAAGTTGTGGTAATAAGCTTGAAGCTCCAACGTGCATTAAAAGTCTTGTTGTATCTTCTTTTGTATCTTTAAGTTTTGCTTTAGTTATAAGAACTACAAGAATTAAAGCTATTAATGAAGAAACTCCAAGAACTTGAGCAGTTGTAAATCCAAAAATAATATTTTTACCTTTTGCATCAGTTCCAATAACTATATTGAATGATCTAACTTGTGACATAAAGAATCCAAGTCCAGCCATTACTAATGCAGGAATAAATATTTTCCAACCAACTTTGTCAGCATTCTTTCTTCTTTCTTCGTCAGTAGGTGGATTAAATTCTCCAACTTTAACTTGATTTGTAAGAGTTAAAATACCACAAATAACAAGTAAAGCTCCAACGATAGCTCCACCAGATTCTGGTAAGTATTTAACTAAGAATCCACCACAAGCGAATATTATACCAACTAAAAACCAAAATAAGAATGTACCAATTCTTGCTTCCTTATTTTTCAAACCTCTAAAAGCTGTTAAAATTGAAATTAATCCACAAAGAATATACATAAATTCGTCAATAAAAAATTTATTACTATTTATCCAATTTAGCATCTTTTTCACCAACCTTTCTAAGTTTCATTTCAAATAAGAAGCATTGTACAACTGATAATAAAATCATTGCAATACCTGCAAATAATGAATAGTAAGCAATTTGAGCTCCAGTTACATTATATCCCTTATCATTAAGTGTAGATGCGATAAGTAATACACCTGATGCAACAGGGAATACATTTTGTCCGAAGAAGTTACCATAGTTTTCTACAGCTCCAGCTAACGCTTTTAAATCTTCAAGTTTAGTTTCTGTAAGATCTACAGTCTTAGTTGCAGCTCCCTCAGCCATAGGTAAAATTAAAGGTCTAACAAATTGTACATGACCACCTAGACGTAAAGAGAAAATAGCCGCTAACCAACGAATGAATAAGTATAACCAGATAACTAAACCAGCGCTAGCGCCTCTGATTTTCTTAATTCCGTCTGCAGCTTTTTCTTTAAGACCGTATCTTTCCATGATACCTATAACTACAAGTGTTGTAAAGAATAAACTCATATATCTATTTTCGATAAATCCTTTACCTATAATATCCAAAATTTCTACAATTCCTTTTCCACCGGCAAGACCTGTTGCGACACCTGAGATTAATACAACAGAAATTACATCAAGTTTAAGTACAAAACCAACAACAATAATTACAATACCGATTAAAACTAAATAATTTTGCATATATTCCTCCTATAAATTTATTTTTATTACCTATTTTCAAAAAAGAACTTTCTTTGTACAAAAAATAACAAATTCTTAAGTATTTATAAGTAATCACATATAGTATACCATAAATTAAGATCTTTTTAAATAGCTATATAGCTGTATTTTGCAATATATTAACATAAATATTAATAAAAAATTTCTATAAATTTCTTGTTACAAAATAAAAAAATAGCAGATAAAATTAGCTGTTTTAAACAAGTTTTAAATATATTATTCAAATCCTTTTTTATTAATAAGAAAATATAATTTATATAGATATTTTTTTCGAAATACGCATAAAATTTGACAATATTATTACATTCATGTATAATAGTAATATATTTACGTTATGTGGTGAATATATTGCTATTACAGCATAAAGGCTTTTGATTTATAAATATAGATAAATGAGTTTTTATGCGTTTTGTGGTGTTTATATTTAATTATAAGTATAATTTCTATTTCGCGAAGGAGGATTTATGATTTATTTTGATAATGCAGCTACTACAAAAAACAAACCAGCTGAAGTTATTGATGCAGTTGTTGATGCGCTAAAAAGCTTTGGAAATTCCTCTCGTGGAGTTTATGAAGAGAGTCTAAGTGCTGATAGAGTTGTTTTTGACACAAGAAAAAAATTAGCAAAAATGTTTAATGTTGGTAATTCTCGTCAAGTAGTTTTCACAAAAAATGCTACAGAAAGTTTAAATATTGCAATTAATGGATTGTTTTCGGAAAAAGATCATATAATAACTTCTGTTGCTGAACATAATTCAGTTTTAAGACCTATTAATTATTTAAGAGCAAAGGGAGCAGAAGTAAGTTATATAAATGTATTTGAAAATGGAGTTCTTAATTTAGATGAGCTTTCAAAATTAATAAAAGCAAATACAAAAGGGATAGTTTTAACACATGCATCAAATGTTACAGGTAATATAACTGATATAAGAAAAGTTGGAGATTTTTGTAGAGAAAATAATCTTATTTTTGTTGTTGATGCATCACAAACTGCTGGAGCTTTCAATATTGATATGAAAGAAATGAATATTGATGTGCTCTGCTTTACAGGACATAAATCTATGCTTGCACCTCAGGGAGTTGGAGTGCTTTGCGTTAGAGAAGAAGTTTACATAAGACCACTAATTGTTGGAGGTAGCGGAACTCATAGCTATGATGAGTTTCAACCTGATAAAATGCCTACAAGACTTGAAGCTGGAACACTAAACGCACATGGAATTGCAGGATTACATGTATCTATTGAATATATTTTAAGAAATAAAATGGAAATTTTAACAAAAAGAGCATTGGAGCTTTCAAGAAAATTTTATGATGGTGTTAGTAAATTACCGGAAGTAAAAATTTATGGAGATTTTGAAACAGAATATAGAGCGCCAATAGTTTCTTTAAATATTTTAGATATGGATTCTTCAGAAGTAAGTAGTATGTTATATGAAGAATTTAAAATTTCAACAAGACCAGGAGCTCACTGTGCACCTCTTATACACAAAGCGCTAGGGACTGTTGAACAAGGTATGGTTAGATTTAGCTTTTCTCATTCAAATTCTGATGAAGAGATTGAGCTTGCTATAAACGCGATTAAAAAAATTATTGATGATAGGAGGTAATCATATGCGTTTTTTTAACACAAAAAAAGGATTGTTCACATTAGGCATTATTGCAGGTTTGGGAGCAGCATTACTTGCATATTTAGGCAATCCAAAAAATATGGCTTTCTGTATAGCTTGTTTTATCAGAGATACTGCAGGAGCTATGAAGTTCCACAATGCGGAAGTGGTTCAATATTTTAGACCAGAAATTGTAGGAATTATTATTGGTTCATTTTTGATTTCAATATTCACTAAAGAATACAGATCAACAGCTGGTTCTTCACCAGTTATAAGATTTTTCTTAGGTGTAATAATGATGGTATGTGCTCTAGTATTCTTAGGATGTCCTTTAAGAATGATCTTAAGAATGTCAGCAGGGGATATTAGTGCATATGTAGGACTTGTAGGATTTGTTGCAGGTATTGCTACTGGTGCTTATTTCTTAAGAAAAGGCTTCAGTTTAGGAAGAGCTTATACAACAAAAAAAGAAAATGGGTATGCTTTTCCATTAGTTGTAGCAGTTCTATTTGCTTTAGTTATAGCAGTTCCTTCACTTTATGCATTTAGTGAAAAAGGTCCAGGAAGTGTTCATGCAATTTGGTATGCTTCACTTGGAGTAGGTCTTTTATTTGGTGTAATTGCTCAAAGAAGTAGAATGTGTTTTGCTGGTTCAATAAGAGATATTATCTTACTAAAAGATTTTAGATTATTCTCAGTAGTTAGTGGTATTTTTATAGTTATGTTAGTTTATAATATAGCAACAAACAACTTTAAATTCGTTGCTTTCGGACCAATAGCTCATGCTCAAACAGTTTGGAATATCTTATCAATGTATGCAGTAGGATTCTGTGCTGTATTACTTGGTGGTTGTCCTTTAAGACAATTAGTTCTTGCTGGAACAGGATCATCAGATTCAGTTATCACAGTTCTAGGAATGTTTGTTGGAGCAGCTTTAGCTCATAACTTTAAATTAGCTGCTGGTGCAGCAGTAGTTGAAAATGCAGCAAAAGGAATTAAGGCTGCAGCAGGTGGTCCAGGATTAAATGGACAAATATTTGTTGTTGCTTCAATAGTTGTTTTATTTATCATAGCTTTCTTAGGATTAAAGAAAGAAAAAACTAGATAAGATTTAAGGAGATTAATATGAAAGAATTAGACGTTAGAGGATTATCTTGTCCAGAACCAGTTTTAATTTTACAAGATGCCCTTAAAGAAAATAAAGAAGAAACATACAAAGTATTAGCTAGCGAAGCTCATGTTGTAAAAAATATTACTCATTATGCAACTAGTCAAGGCAAAAAAGTTTCTGTTCAAGAAGTTGGCTTAGACTATGAAGTAATGGTAGAATAATGAAGGAAACTAAGCTGTATATAACATTTTATACTTCTGCAGAGGCAATGGCAACTGAAAGTGCATGTAAAGAAAATAATATTCAAGGAAAACTTGTACCAGTTCCAAGAGTTCTATCAGCAGGATGTGGAATTGCATGGGAATGTAGTCCAGAGCTTAAAGATCAAATGTTAGAACTTTTAAAAACAGAAGATATAGAATGGGAAGAATGTGAAGAAATATAAATATTAAGTCATCTTGAAATTCAAGATGACTTTTTTGTGTGTATAATTAATATTTTATATAAATAGTTAGAGATTTTTTACAATTGACATTTTTATTTTCTTAATATATAATAGCAAAAGTATTTATTTTTTTAGGAGGGAAAAATGAGAGTATTAAAAAAATCATATTTATTACTTTTTTCTTTAGTACTAGCTTTAAATTTTGGAGTTAGTAGTAATCATTTTGCTGAAGAATCAGCAAATAATGATAAGAAATTAGTTTATGTTGATGATATCTTCTATGATAAAGATGGAAAACCTGCAAATGGTTGGTATAAAGATGGAACAATTACATATTACTTTAAAGATGGTAAAAAGTTTACTGGATATATTCAAGAGGGAAAAGTATATAAGTATATTGTAAAGGGACTACGTGCCAACGGATATGCAAATGGTATTTATTATGACTATGGATCACCTTATAATGGATGGAAAAATGATGGTATAAAAGATTTTTATTTTAAAGAAGGTAAAAAATTTACAGGAAATATAAAAGAAGATGATGGAGAAAAATATATTATAAATGGCGAATATGCCAAAGGATATATAGAAGGTCTATTTTATTCAAATGGAAAACTAGGAGATTGGTGGTATGATGATGGTACTGCTTGGTATTTCTTTAGAGACGGAAAAAAATTCACTGGTAAAGCTGTTGATAAAAACGGAAGAAGATACTTTGTAAATGGAAAATATGCAAATGGTGTTTATGAAGGTAAGGTCTATAAAGATGGAGTCGAAACTTCTGGAAATATTTATGTAAATGATGTTTTCTATGATAAAGATGGGAAACCTGCAAATGGTTGGCATAAACCTGAAGATATTACATTTTACTTTAAGGAAGGTAAAAAATTTACTGGATTTATACAAATTGGAAAAATAAACAAGTATATTGTAAATGGGCGATATGCCTACGGATATGCAAATGATATTTTTTATGCATATGGAGTACCTGTTAATGGATGGCAATTCGATGGTATAAAAAAATTTTACTTTAAAGAAGGTAAAAAATTTACAGGAACTATAAAAGAAGATGATGAAGAAAAATATATTATAAATGGCGAATATGCTAGAGGATATATAAGAGGTCTATTTTATTCAGATGGAAAACTAGGAAATTGGTGGTTTAATGACGGAACTGCTTGGTATTTCTTTAGAGACGGTAAAAAACATAATGGATTTGGTGTTGACGGAAATGGAGAAAGATACTTTGTAAATGGAAAGTATGCAAATGGTGATTATGAAGGTAAGTTCTATAAGGATGGAGTTGAAACTACTGAAAAAACATATGTAAATGATATTTTCTATGTAAATGGAAAAGTTGTTAGTGGCTGGTATGATGATGGTACAGCATGGTATTTCTTCAAAGACGGTAAAAAATTAACCGGAAAAGCTGTTGATGGCAATGGTGAAATGTACTTTTCAAATGGAAAATATGCAAATAGATATATAGACAATATATATTACAAAGATGGTAAAATTGCAAATTGGTGGTGTGATGATGGCACTGCTTGGTATTTCTTCCAAGATGGCAAAAAATTTACTGGATTAGGTGTTGACGGAAACGGAGAAAGATACTTTGTAAACGGAAAATACGCAAATGGAATCTATAATGACAAATTATATAAAGACGGAGTAGAAACAACTGAAAAAATATATATAAATGATATTTTTTATGTTAATGGGAAACTAGCTAATTGGTGGTATGATGATGGCACTGCTTGGTATTTCTTTAAAGACGGTAAAAAATTTACTGGTCTTGGAGTAGATGGCAATGGTAAAATGTACTTTTCAAATGGAAAATATGCAAATACTTATGTTGACGGTATTTTCTGTTATGAAGGAAAGCCAACAAATGGTTGGTTTGATGACGGAAATGCTTGGTATTTCTTTAAAGATGGAAAAAAATTCACTGGCAAAGCTGTTGATGGCAATGGCGAAATGCAATTTTTCAATGGTAAATATGCAAGTAGATATGTAGACAATGTATATTACAAAGATGGAAAACTAGCTAATTGGTGGTGTGATGATGGCACTGCTTGGTACTTCTTTAAAGATGGTAAAAAATTTACTGGCCATGGAGTTGATGGAAACGGAGAAAGATACTTTGTAGAAGGAAAATATGCAAATGGATTCTATGAAGGTAAATTATATAAAGATGGCGTTGAAGCCAAAGGCAAAGTTTATGTAAATGGAATTTTTTATGATGAAAAGAATCTTCCTGCTAATGGTTGGTATGACGACGGTAATGACAGGTTCTTTTTTAGAGAAGGTAAAAAATTCACTGGTAAAGCTGTTGATGGCAATGGTGAAAAGGAATTTGTAAACGGAAAATATAAAAGAAACAATAAGGTGTATTCAGCTTCTGAGGAAGTTCAAAGAAGAATAGTAGAAGCTGCACACAATACGAGTTCTCCAGGACCGAATTTATGTGCAAGATGGGTTTCAACCGTTTATAGAAATGCAGGGCTTGGATATATAGGTGGAAATGCTAACGACATGTATAGAAAACACACATTTACTTCAGATATAGCTGATTTAAAATTAGGAATGATTGTTGCTGTTGAAAGTAGCAGTAGTGGAAGTAGAATGGGTAAAATTTATGGACATGTTGGAATATACATTGGAGATGGAAAAGTAATGGATAGTGTTGGATATAAGAAAGTTTCAACACTTGATGAATGGATTGAAACATATTGTCAACATTCACCAGTAGGTTTTGGTTATCCACCTTCAGTTGAAGAGAAATAAAAATATTAAGTCATCTTGAAATTCAAGATGACTTTTTCATATTTTAAAAATTATAAATTAAAGTTTGACATTAGTATTTAATTACTATATACTAAAATTCATATATTTATTTGTTGTGAGGTAGAAATTTTGATAAAGAATTCGGAAATAAAAGAAAGAAATTATGGAATTGACTTGCTTAGAATTGTTACAATGTTTATGATTGTAAATTTACATGTTTTTTGGTATGGTGGAATTTTAAGAAGTGAGAATCTATATTTCTTAAGTGCAAAATACAATATTGTATGGATTTTAGAGATAATTTGTTATGTGGCTGTGAACTGTTATGCCTTAATTTCAGGTTTTGTAGGAATAGAATCCAGATACAAATATTCTAATATAGTTTTATTATGGTTAAGAGTTGTTTTTTATTCCATTTCTCTTTACTTGATTGGCTGTATTTTTGGAATTGTAGATTTTAATTTTAAAACTCTTGTAACATTTTGTTTTCCAGTTGTAAATTCAAAATATTGGTATTTTACAGCATATTTTTGTCTGTTCTTCTTTATGCCAATATTAAATTCGGCATTAGAAAATATGGAATACAAGCTTCTTAGAAACTCAATTATTATGATTATAATTATAATTTCTGTACTACCTTTTATTTATGCAGGGGACATTTTTCTTACAAGAAATGGTTCAAGTTTTGTGTGGCTAATGGTATTATACTTAATTGGTGGATTCATCAAAAAATACAATTTGCATAATAAGTTTTCTAATAGTTCTATGATTATTCTATTTGTTTTTTGTGTTATTCTAGAATTAGCAAGTGCATATTTGACAAGTTATTTAGATTTAAAAGGAGTTACAGATTTTAAATTTACATTAATCTCCTACACATCTTCTACTATGCTTCTATCGGGAATATCCTTACTAATAATATTTTCAAAGTTGAAAGTAAAATCGTGGAGAAAACTAATCGCATTTCTTTCACCGCTTTGTTTTTCGGTTTATTTAATTCATGAACATGAAGTTTTTAACAAAAGATTTATAGTTGGAAGATCTGCAACATTTTTAAACTATTCAACTTTAAAAATGCTACTTTATATAATAATAACAGATATTGCAATATTTGTAGGATGTATATTTATTGATTATTTTAGAGAAAAATTATTTAAAAAATTAGAATTAAAAAAGAGATTAAGTTTTATTGATAAAAATTAGGTGAAAGCCTAATTTTTTTATGTAAATTTTTGGATTTTTTATCAAAAATATGTTAAAATAAAGCTTGTATGAATGGAGGAAGTATGGGCTTAAGATTTTGTCCGCTTTTTAGTGGAAGTGATGGAAATTGTTGCTTTTTAGAAGTTGATAATAGAAGATATTTAATAGATGCGGGTTTTAGTGGAAAGAAAATTGAAAGCAATCTTAAAATTTTAGGAATTGATCCAAGTACAATTGATTTAATATTTTTAACTCATGAACATATTGACCATATTAGAGGAGCGGGAGTTCTTTCTAGACGTTATGATATTAAGATTTGTAGTAATGTTGAAACTTTAAGAGCTGGAGCATCAAAATTAGGTAAAATTAAAGATGAAAATATTGTTGTTATCGGCACTGAAAAGAAGCACAGATTTTCTCTTTTTGATTTATATACCTTAGAAATTTCACATGATTGTGCTAGAGGAATGGGGTTTGTATTTAATACTGACTATGGAAAAGTTAGTCTTTTGACTGATACAGGAATTATTACAAATCACATGAAAGAAAAGATTAAAGGTTCAAAGATTTTTTATTTTGAAGCAAATCATGATTTAGATATGCTTAAGAACGGTCCTTATGACTATAATTTAAAACAGAGAATTTTAGGAGAATTTGGACATATTTCAAATGTTACAAGTGGAAACGTGTTATCAGAAGTTGTAACTGATAAATGTAAAAAAGTATATCTTGGTCATTTAAGTGAAACAAATAATGAAGAAAAACTTGCTTATGACGAAGTTTTTGGAATTTTAAATAAAGAAAATCTAATACAATATACGAATTTAGAAGTTGCAAAGAGATTTGATAATAGCAGTATAACGGAAGTGTAATATGAATATTAAAATTTTATGTGTTGGAAAGCTCTCCGAAAAGTTTTTTAAAGATGCTTGTGAAGAGTATAAAAAAAGAATTTCTGCCTTTTCAAAAATAGAAATTATAGAAATTCCTGAAGAAAAAATTATGACACAAACTCCAAGTAAATTGGAAATTGAAAATGTATTAAAAAAAGAAGAGGAAAGAATTCTAGGGAAAATTTCTGATTCTGATTTTGTAATAACTCTTGAAATTTTAGGAAAATCAATAGATAGTGAAGATTTTTCAAAATTCTTAGAAGAAAAAATGAATGATGGAAACTCAAAATTTATTTTCGTGATTGGTGGAAGTTTCGGACTTGGAGATGAAATAAAACAAAGAAGTAATTTTAAACTCTCTTTTTCAAAATTCACACTCCCACACCAACTATTTAGAGTCGTTTTATTGGAACAAATTTACAGAGCTTTTAAAATTATGAATAATCAAATATATCATAAATAGGAGAAATATGGAAAACAAGGAAATAAAAGATATAATGGAAAATAGAGAGAATAATTTACAGGCTACTTGTCCTGTTCTTTTTCCAGAGAATGAAAGAGCTGATTTAAAAGACATTGAAAGGTCGTTGATTAAGAGATATAGAAAAAATGTATGGTCAAAGTTTGTAAAGGCGATTAAAGAATACAATTTAATAGAAGACGGAGATAAGATTGCAGTTGCAATTTCAGGTGGAAAAGATAGCTTAATTATGGCAAAACTTTTTCAAGAGCTTAAAAAGAATGGAAAAGATAATTTTGAACTTGAATTTATAGCAATGGATCCGGGTTATCATCCGTCCATAAAAGAGTTGCTTTTAGAAAATGCAAAATATCTTGAAATTCCTCTTACATACTATCCAGCAGATATTTTTGCAGTTGCAGATAAAATTGCAGGAGATTATCCTTGCTATATGTGTGCAAGAATGAGAAGAGGGTCGCTCTATGCAAAAGCTAAAGAACTTGGTTGCAATAAATTGGCATTAGGTCATCATTTTAATGATGTTATTGAAACTACAATGCTAAACTTATTATGTGCAGGAAGTTTTAAGACAATGCCACCTAAACTAAAAGCGAAAAACTTTGAAGATATGGAAATAATAAGACCGTTATATCTTATAGAAGAAGAATATATAATAAGGTGGATGAAGTCAACGGGACTTATGCCTTTAAATTGTGCTTGTATGGTTGCGGCTAAAAAAATTGGAAATAAAAGATATCAAATAAAAGACTTAATTGAAAATTTGAAAAAAGACTTTAAAAATGTCGACAGTTCAATCTTTAGAGCAGCTGAAAATGTAAATATCAATTTACTATTGGGATATGAAATTAATGGACGTAAAGTCGATTTCAACGAAAAATACGAAAACGACAATCCATTTTATGAGTAATTAAATAAAAATATTTAAACGGTGAATTTTTTAATTCGCTGTTTTTTTGTGGAAATTTTTAATGTATCTTCGATATATTCACTTTTGTTTGCACAAAAGTGTGAGATTTCTCCACTTCGCTATCGCTACGGTCGAAATGACGTATAAGGAGAATACTTTGTTTAGTGGCTAGACGTTAAAAGAAAATAAACAACAAAATTACTTTATCTTGTTGACATCTAATATTATACATTGTATAATATATGTAACTTAATAATAATTATGAAAGGAGTAGTTATGTTTTCGATTCAAGGAGAAATACTAGACTTTTGTGTTTTGGCAATAGTTAACAGAAGTGACACCTATGGTTATGAAATTACTCAGAAACTTATGGCTACCATTGAAATTTCAGAGTCAACTCTCTATCCTGTTTTGAGAAGGCTTTTAAAAAATGGTCTCTTGGAAAGTTATGATGTCGCTTTTGATGGTAGAAACAGAAGATATTATCGTATAACCGGGGCAGGTCGAGATGTTTTAAATTTTAATAAGGAAAAATGGAATATATATGTTAAGCAGGTAAATCAGATTGTTGGAGGTAATGATGAATAGAAGAACTTTTATGCGAAAACTTATGTCTTATCTAAAAAATATATCTAGTACAGAAAGACAGAATGTTGAGAATTTTTACAATGAAATGTTTGATGAACAAGGAATAGGTCTTGATGATGAAGTTCCTGAAAGTTTTGGAAATCCAAAAAAAATCGCAATGGAAATTTTAGCAGAAGATATTGAAATTGATGAAGAGAGAAATGAAAGAAATGGAAAGAAAAATGGAAGCTTTTGGAAAAAGTTCTCTCTTTTTGGGCTTGGAATTTTATCTTTTCCAATATTACCATTATTAGTTCCGATTTTTGTAATCTGTAGTCTTTTCTTGGTATTTTGGATTGCGTATTTGGTTGTGAGATTAATAATTTCTTTAATTACTTTGCCGTTTTCAATTATTTTTAGTTTAGAGTCAGTTCTTGCTTGGGGCGTGAAGATTATAGGATTTATTATTTTATTGTATATTTTTGTATGGTTGATAAAAGGACTATATAAAATGTTGATTAAGGATATTTCTAAAAATCCAGATAAATATACAAAAAAATATGTTAGAGTTAATTATCAACCTAGTAAAGATGAAGATTATGAAATTTATGAGGAGGACGAAATGGATTATTCAAATGAAAATATGGATACTTTTTTTGAGGGTATTGATAATATAGAAATTGATTTAAATGCTTTAAGCGTGAAATTTGAAATAAGTGAAGATGAATTGGTAAGAGTGAAATCAAAAAAATTAAAAAAATCCTTGCGTTTTAAAATAAAATATGATAATATAACGCTGATGTAAAAAATATTTTATTTTAAAGGAGGAATTTAATCATGGAGAAAATTTTATCTCTTGCAAAAAACAGAGGATTCGTATTTCAAGGATCTGAAATTTATGGTGGATTAGCTAATACTTGGG
>ERZ773267.1212-NODE-1212-length-14832-cov-16.888408_pt1 | contig 14832 bp, 16 predicted proteins | sample MGYA00511959_ERZ773267 | MGnify/ENA primary metagenome ERZ773267 (study PRJEB29015, sample SAMEA2738165) | human oral metagenome | biome: human oral; feature: human-associated habitat; material: saliva | place: China | collected 2240 ... | reverse complement strand
AAAAAACGCAGTTATTTTCGATATTTTACATAATTAACCTCGTTAAAGACGTTGAATATGAAGAATTCTGATTAAATTTGCAGTTAAATCCAATTATTAGTATCTGATGCGTAATAAGATATATACTCTCGTAGCTTTAATGATGGCTACTTTGACGATAACTTCTTGTCTTAAAGACGACGACGAGAAAGAAAGTGTAAGTTACAAAGACACGGCTATTTTGAGCTTTTCTTTGGGACAAATGGCGCAAGTGCGTGATACAATTGCTAAGAACGGAAGCGATAGCGTTTATACAACTAAGTTTAATGCGGCTAAGGTTAAGTTCTATATTGATCAGGCGCAGGGGCTGATTTATAACCCTGACTCTTTGCCTTACGGTTCGAAATCGTCAAGTGTATTGGCTAAGATTGTAACCAAGAACAGTGGTGTTGTGGTTCTTAAGTCAACGACTGAAGAGAAATTTACTTATTACAACAGCAATGACTCTATCGACTTTAGCACTCCTCGTGTTCTCCGTGTTTATTCAAACAAGGGGAGTGAGTATAGAGATTATAAGGTGACAGTCAATGTTCATAAGCAAAAAGGGAATGTGTTTAGTTGGGAAACACTGCAGGCAAACAGCAACTTTGCTTCCTTCACAGCAATGAAGGCCGTTAGTATGGGTAGCAAGGTGTTTGTCTTCGGTACCAATGGTAGCCAGACCATCGTTTATGCTGCGGCAAAAGAAAATGGAAATAGCTGGACTAAGCTGAACAAGACTTTCACTGCTGATGCTTATAAGAGTGTTGTTACACAAGGAAATAAACTCTTTGTCATCGATAACGGAACGGTGTATAGCTCTACAGACGGCAACACTTGGACTACTGTTGCTACTAATAGCAGTCTGAAACAATTGGTGGCAGCATCACCAGTTGAGCTGTTTGCTTTGTCTAACACAGGTAGTCTGTTGTCATCAAAAGATAATGGTGCAACATGGACTGCTGAGTCATTAGATAGTAGCACATCATTATTACCAACAAGCAATATCAATTACTCATATACAGCGATTACGTCTAATCTGTACAGTGTGCTTCTCGTTGGCAAACCAGCAAGTGGTACGCACAATACATCATGGACGAAGGTTTCTTATCGACCAAGCGAGCAGTGGAATTATGTTGAGAGCAATGCGGATAAGTTCCAGTTGCCTCTTTATAAGAACCTTACCGTTGTCGACTATGACAGAGCAGCCCTTGCCTTGGGTATCGACAATAGTAACAAAGTGGTTTCTATGCTCCTCTCTCGTGATAGCGGTATCACCTGGAAGGGCGACAAGGACTTTACTTATCCAAAAGACATGCAGGCAGATGCTACTTTCGCAGCTACTGTCGATAGCGACCAATACCTCTGGATTATCAGCGGTACAAAGGTTTGGCGTGGAAGACTCAATCGTGTAGGATGGGCCTTGAACCTTAGTCGATTGGCTGAGTAGGATAAGACAATAAGTAATAAGAATGAAACGACTCTTCATCAGTCTTCTCCTCTTCCTTGCTACTACACCACTTTGGGCGCAGTCCGACCCCGAGTATAAGATGGAGATAGGCGCTGGCATCGGAGTGATGGGTTATTTAGGCGATTTCAATGGGTCGTTAATGAAAGACCTACAGCCGATGGGAACGGTGCTGGCAAGATATAATCTCAGTCCTTATATGGGATTAAAGATGAACGTATCGTTTGGAAAGATGAAAGGTTCGTCTGCTGATGTCAAGACTTACTATCCTCGTTTTGCCTCAGCACCCTATACCTTCGACAACGCATTGGTTGATGTGGGCCTTGCATACGAATATAATTTCCTGCCATACGGCACAGGTCGTGACTATCGAGGTGCACAGCGCTTGTCACCCTACGCTATGATAGGATTAGGTGCCACCTACGTAAACATAAAAGGAGGCGACCGTAAGTCAGTCTTGACGGCTAATCTTCCTATCGGAGTAGGTGTGAAATATAAGGTCAGCGAGCGTATGAACGTAGGCTTAGAATGGGCAGTACACTTCTCACTCAGTGATGAATTAGACGGACAGAAAGATCCCTATGGCATTAAGAGTAGTGGAATCTTCAAGAATACGGACAGTTATTCCACCCTACAGCTGACGTTCTCTTATAGTTTTATGGCAAAGTGTAAGACCTGTCATAACGAGGATGAGTAAAGGACAAAGAAGTCCAGAGCATATATAATAAGGTGTAGTCCACATCGTACAAACATACATATTGTACATAAAAAACAAAGGTTTATCTCTTCAAAAGATATGGCAGAAGAATTAGATATGACACGAATACCCCAGCACATCGCCATCACAATGGATGGTAACGGTCGCTGGGCAACCGAACGCAATAAGCCACGTTCATACGGACATCAGGCCGGAGTGGATACCGTGCGTCGTATTACGTCAGAGTGTGTACGATTGGGTGTGAAATTCCTCACGCTCTATACCTTCTCAACAGAGAATTGGAACCGTCCTTCTGATGAGATAGCTGCATTGATGGGGCTTGTCCTCACATCTTTGGAAGATGAAATCTTCATGAAGAATAATGTGCGTTTCCGTGTTATCGGTGACATGGCTCGCCTGCCAGAAGAAGTGCAGAAAAAGCTGAGAGAGACGGAAGAACACACAGCGAAGAACGCTGCCATGACAATGGTTGTTGCTCTTAGTTATAGCGCACGATGGGAGATAACGAAGGCAATGAGGGATATCGTTGCTGAACATGAGGCTAAGTCCGCTGAACCACTGCGTCCTGAAGTAATCACGGAGGAACTGATTAGCGAGCATTTAGAGACCAATTTCATGCCCGACCCTGACCTCTTGATAAGAACGGGAGGCGAGCTTCGCATCTCCAATTACCTCTTATGGCAGATAGCTTACTCTGAGCTGTATTTCTGTGATACCTATTGGCCTGATTTCAATGAGCAGGACTTACAGAAAGCCATTGCGAGTTTCCAAAGTAGACAGCGTCGCTTTGGAAAGACTGAGAAACAAGTAGAAGAAAAAGAAAACAATTAAGTTACGCAATAGATGACTAAAATAAATAAGGTGTTGATGCTCCTTGCACTCTCTGGAGTTACGCTCACGATGAGTGCACAGCAGAAGATTGTAAACCCAGACATCACTTATTCTGGTACGCCTAAGACTTATAAGTTGGCAGGACTATCCGTTACTGGTATTGAAGGCTATGAGGATTATGTCCTAACAGGTATTTCCGGACTTAGCGTTGGACAGGAGTTGGAGGTTCCGGGAACGGCTATCACAGATGCTGTGAAGCGTTACTGGAAGCATGGACTCTTCTCTGATGTTTCCATTTCGGCCGACTCTATTGTAGGAGATAATATCTACTTAAAGATACACCTTGCACCTCGTCCTCGTATCTCAACCATTAACTATAATGGACTAAAGAAGACTGAGCGTGAGGATATGGAGAAGAAACTCGGGCTTGTAAAGGGTGGTCAGATAACTCCTAACATGATTGACCGTGCAAAGATACTTGCCAAGAAGTACTTTGAAGACAAGGGTTATAAGAATGCTGAGGTCTTCATCCGTCAGAGAGATGATGTTGCAGCAAAGAACCAGGTCATCCTTGATATTGATGTAGACAAGAAGGAGAAACTGAAAGTACGCACAATTACGATTGACGGCGACAACCAGTTGGGTGATAAGAAGATTAAAGGTAGCCTCTTAAGCAAGGGTGCTTTTACCAAGACCCACGAGGCTGGCAAGCTTGCTAACCTCTTAAAATCAAAGAAGTTCACACCAGAACGGTGGGCAGAGGATAAGAAGAACCTTATTACAAAGTATAACGAGTATGGCTTCCGTGATGCTATGATTACAAAGGATAGTGTCTGGAATGTCGACCCAAAGCATGTTGACATCTATGTAAAGGTGGATGAGGGTAAGAAGTATTACATCCGCAACATCAAATGGGTAGGTAACACGGTTTACTCAACCGACTATCTTTCTCGTTTGCTCGATATGAAGAAGGGTGATGTCTATAACCAGACTTACCTGAACAAGCGTCTTTCACAGGACGAGGATGCCGTGGGTAATGCTTATTGGAACAATGGTTACCTCTTCTATAACCTCCAACCAACAGAGGTGAACATTGTCGGCGACTCCATAGACCTTGAGATGCGTATCACAGAAGGACAGCAGGCTCATATCAATCGAGTGAAGATTAATGGTAATGACCGCCTTTACGAGAATGTTGTTCGTCGTGAGTTGCGTACAAAGCCAGGCGACCTTTTCTCTAAGGAAGCACTCCAGCGTTCTGCACGTGAGTTAGCTTCAATGGGACACTTCGACCCAGAAGCAATCAACCCTGTACCAGAGCCAAACTATGAGGACGGTACTGTCGACATCAACTATAACCTCAAGCAGAAGTCAAACGACCAGGTTGAGCTTTCACTTGGTTGGGGTCAGACGGGTGTTATCGGCCGTGTTGGTTTGAAGTTGAATAACTTCTCAATGGCTAACCTCTTCCGTAAGAACCGTGATCACCGTGGTATCATGCCTATTGGAGATGGTGAGACACTCTCATTAGGTGCACAGACCAACGGTACTTACTACCAGTCATACAATGCACAGTACTCTACCAACTGGTTGGGAGGTAAGCGTCCTATCCAGTTCAGCGTGGGTATGTCGTATTCAAAGCAGACTGACGTATCAAGCAACTACTATAACAGTGGTTACATGAATAACTATAACAACTATCGTTATGGTTATGGTAACTACAACTACAATAGCTACGAGAACTATTACGACCCAGATAAGTATGTGAAACTATTGAGTGTCTATGCTGGCTGGGGTAAACGTCTTAGCTGGCCTGACGACTATTTCACCTTGTCACTCCAACTTCAGTACCAACGTTACATGTTGCGTAACTGGCGATACTTTATCATGTCGAATGGTTCAGCAAATAACTTGAACCTTAACATAGCACTTAATCGTACGTCAACAGACAACCAGCTCTTCCCACGTCGTGGTTCTGACTTCTCTGTATCACTGACGATTACACCGCCATGGTCTAAGTGGGATGGCAAAGACTACGCTCATCTGGCAACTGACCGCAACTCTCCAACCTACTCACAAGAGCAGCAAGAGAAGTATCGTTGGGTTGAATACCACAAGTGGAAGTTCAAGGCACGTACCTTCACAGCCCTTACAAGTGGCCAAAAATGCTTTGTCTTGATGACACGCGTTGAGTTTGGACTGTTAGGAAGTTACAATAAATACAAGAAGAGTCCGTTTGAAACCTACTATATGGGTGGTGATGGTATGAGCGGATACTCTACTGGCTATGCCGAAGAGACAGTCGGTCTTCGTGGTTACGAGAATGGTTCTCTCACTCCATACGGTGCCGAGGGATATGCTTACAGCCGTATGTCGTTAGAGCTTCGCTATCCTTTCCTCTTGGGTAACACGACCATCTACGGTCTTGGATTTGTTGAGGCAGGTAACGCATGGACAGAGACAAGCAAGTTCAATCCGTTCGACATGAAGCGTTCTGCTGGTCTTGGCGTTCGTATCTTCCTCCCAATGGTGGGTATGATGGGTATCGACTGGGCTTATGGCTTCGACAAAGTCTTTGGTACAAAGGGCGGAAGTCAGTTCCATTTCATCCTTGGACAGGAGTTTTAAGGGCGAGTTGACTGGTTGACAAGTAGACGAGTTGACGAGTTAAATGAGTAAACGAGTAGACAAGTTGCTTGTTCTAATAGGCTGAGTAACTATCGGTAAAGAGAATTAAGAGTTATAAATATTGAATTAGTAAAGGATGAAGAAGAATATGTTTAAGAGTGTATTGCGATACGTTTTACCTCTTTGTGTGTTTACTCTTATGCCTTTAATGGCATCAGCACAGAAGTTTGCGCTGATTGATATGGAGTATATCCTCAAGAATGTACCTGCTTATGAGCGTGCAAATGAGCAGTTGAATCAGGTTAGTAAGAAATGGCAAGCTGAGGTTGAGGCGCTCAATACTGAGGCTTCAACAATGTATAAGAACTATCAGAACGAGGTAGTCTTCCTCTCACAGGACCAGAAGAAGAAGCGACAAGACGCTATCATGGCTAAGGAAAAGCAGGCATCCGACCTCAAGCGTAAGTATTTCGGCCCAGAGGGCGAGCTCTTCAAGAAGCGTACGAGCTTGATTACTCCGATACAGGACGAGATTTACAATGCCGTAAAGGATATCTCTGACCAACGTGGCTATAGTCTGGTCATCGACCGTTCAAGCAATGCCTCTGGTATTATCTATGGGTCTCCAAAGGTGGATATCAGTAATGAGGTGCTGCAGAAATTAGGATATTCTTATCAGTAAGAGGGGCTTGAGCCTAAGGAAACTAACCATCTCAGGATGCCTATCTACTATAGGAATTATAGTTACACTGGATAAGTTAGGAATGCTATCACCACAGATAAAAAGTAAATTAATAAACAATTAAACAATAGAAAGAAATGAAGAAGTTATTTTTGATGTTGATGCTTTGCGCACCAATGACGTTATTCGCACAGAAGTTTGGTCATCTTGATTCACAGGCTTTGCTTCAGTCTCTCCCAGAGGCTACAGCCGTTCAGAGTAAACTCGAGGCTAAGGGCAAGGAGTATCAGAAGCAGATTGAGGACATGCAGGCTGAGTTGCAGCGTCAAGCTGAGGCTTACGACAAGTCTAAGAGCACAATGAACGCTACAAAGCAGGCTGAGACCGAGAAGAATCTGCAGGATATGTATAACAAGATTCAGCAGACTGCTCAGGACAACCAGAAGGCTTTCAACGAGGAACAGCAGAAGCAGCTCGGCCCTGTCCTTGAGAAGGTTCGTAACGCTATCGCTGCTGTTGCTAAGGCAGGTAACTATGTTTACATCATGGAGAAGGCAGCTGGTCAGCCATTGTATATCAACGAGGCACTCAGCAAGGATATCACTGCAGAGGTAAAGGCTCAGTTGGCTAAGATGAAGTAAAGCAATGCGGGTGCCTTTGCCCCGTGTTTGTTTCTCCATTGTTTAGAATGAACGGGCTATTATAGTAGGAATTTCTTTGCCAGAGAAGGTTAGCTTTTCGAGGACTACTAAGGTATCTGACGAAACATGCTAATGCTCTTATAAGCCCTTGAGACTGGTAAGTATTTCTCTGATAGTTTGTCTTTGAGCATCAAACAATCTGATGACACTGAATTATTTTCATGACAAGAAGAATTTATTTACATGAAAAAAAATATTTTTTTTCACGACAAAAAATATTTTTCTTCATGAAAAGAATTCGAGAAAAACAGACCGCTGGTTAGAAAGTAGAATATTTCTTTCAACGAACCGACACTAAATTAAGGGAGAAAAAAGGGTGAGGTCACCGCACGAATATTCTGTTCTTGCGATGACCTCACTTATGTTTAAATATAGAAAAGATAATATATAACGTAATGAAGAAACTAATCTTTTCCTTCGTTTTCATGCTTTTGCCACTCTTGGCAACGGCACAGCAGAGTGTTCCAGCATTCAAGTTCGCATACTTTAGCTATGATAAAGTGTTTCGTGCTATGGCCGACTATGCTTCTGCAACACGTAACTTAAACGACCTAAAAGCAAAGTATGATGCTGAAACAAAGCGTTCAGTAGAAGATTTCAATAACCGATATGAAGACTTCCTTGACGTACAGCGCAAGTTGGAACCATCTATTCTCCGTAAGCGTCAAGCAGAGTTAGAGGAACTGATGGACCGCAACATCGCGTTTCGTAAGGAGTCAGAACGACTGTTGAAGAAGGCTGAAGAAGATATCTACGCACCTGTTCGCACTAAACTAAACAATGTTGTTCGTGAGATGGGAAAGGAGAGAGGCTATGCGTTCATCCTTAATACGGATAATAACGGGCTACCTTTCGCTAACACAACCATGGGAGAAGATATCACAGACGCACTGATTACGGTGCTAAAATAATATTAGTAAGGATAAATGACAGCATATTCTAAACAGCCGGGACCTATCGGTGTGTTCGATTCTGGGTATGGTGGACTGACCATCCTACATGGTATTCGACAGCTGCTCCCTGAGTATGACTATCTTTACTTAGGTGATAATGCACGTGCGCCATACGGTTCACGCTCCTTCGACGTGGTCTATCAGTTCACGCGACAGGCTGTGATGAAGCTATTCGACCTCGGTTGCCACTTGGTAATATTAGGTTGTAATACCGCTTCGGCCAAGGCCTTGCGCACTATTCAGCAGAATGACCTACCGAAGCTCGACCCTGATAGACGAGTGTTGGGCGTAATTCGTCCTACTGCTGAGGTGATAGGCAAACTTACACAGTCACGTCATGTGGGGATATTGGCTACCGAAGGGACGATAAAGAGTCATAGTTATAAGCTTGAAATACAGAAGTTATGGGACGACGTGACAGTGACAGGCATCCCTTGTCCGCTTTGGGTACCAATCATTGAGAACAATGAAGCAGATACACCCGGCGCTGACTACTTCGTGAAAAAGCGTATCGACCTTATCATGGAACGTGACCCACTGATTGACACACTCATCCTTGGCTGTACACACTACCCTATCCTCATGCCAAAAATACAGAAGCATGTACCAAAGAACGTACAGATTGTTGCTCAGGGTGAGTATGTCGCAGAGAGCCTGAAAGACTACTTTCGACGTCATCCCGATATGGATGCACGTTGTACAAAGCATGGTAGCGTGAAGTATTTCACCACAGAAAACCCCGAGAAGTTTAAGGAGACGGCACGTATCTTCCTACATGAACAAGTCGATGTGGAGCATGTAGACTTGGAATAGACACCCAAAGGCAATAAAACAGCCTGTTGAGTCGTTAGATAAGAACTAATAAGATTAATGATGAAGAAATTTTCTATATTCTTTTTTCTGTCTGTTGTCATGCTGATGATGGCCTGTACGGATGATGATACGTTCACTACATCGCGCAGTAATCTCCTCTCTTTCTCAACAGACACACTACGACTTGACACCACATTCTCCAACGTTCCGACATCTACTAAGATTTTCTGGGTGTATAATAAGTCGGGTGATGGACTGCGATTAACCAATGTCCGCCTCGCACAGGGTAATCAAACAGGGTTCAGAGCGAACGTAGATGGCATCGAACTGTCGGCTGATAATGGCTATCAAGTTAGCAACCTTGAGGTTAGAAACAAGGATAGTATTCAGGTGTTCGTTGAGATGACATCCCCTTTGAACAATGCACTGACACCGCAAGAAGTGTCTGATAACCTATTGTTCACGCTCGAAAGTGGTGTACAACAGAAGGTTAACCTGTCTGCTTACAGCTGGGATGCGGAGTTGATTAAGGGTAGGAAAATTACAACAAACACCACACTGAATAGTACAAAACCGATAGTCTTCCAAGATACATTGCGGGTTGAAGCGGGTGCTACATTGACGATTCCTGCCGGTATGACCGTCTATTTCTCTCAGAAGGCGGCCCTCTACGTTTACGGAACACTGCGTTGCGAGGGTACAGCAGCTAATCCTGTGACACTACGTGGCGACCGATTGGACAAGATGTTCAAGTATTTACCATACGACCGGGTCAGTGGTCAGTGGCAAGGTGTACGTTTTCACAAGGATAGTTATGACAATCTATTGGAACACACCGACATCCATTCTACCTATAATGGTATTCTCTGCGATACCGCAAAGGCTGCACGTACGAAGCTGACAATAGCGAACTCTACTGTTCATAACTGTCAGGGTTATGGCTTACAAGCCATTAACTGTAAGATCGTTGCTTATAACTCTCAGTTCTCTAATACGCTGATGGACTGTGCTGACTTTGTGGGTGGCGAGGTGACCCTGACGCATTGTACCTTCGCACAGTTCTACCCTTTCGATAGTAACCGTGGTGCTGCATTGAGCTTTGGCAATCATATTGACAACAAGGACTACCCGCTCCAGACCCTTCACGTGGTCAATTCACTTGTGACGGGGTATACGGATGATGTGCTTATAGGCAATAACAAGGAGGGTGTGACAGCCAACTATCATTTCTATAATTGTCTTCTTCGTACGTCAAAACCTAAGGACTCGACTCTTATGGCACGTTTCACAGACGTCACATGGGAGAATAGTAAGGACTATCCAGAGGGTGGTTCAAAGCAGTTTGTACTGGTAGATGGCGACAAGCAGAACTATGATTTTCATCTAAAGAAGGCTGAAAAAGGAGAGAAATATCCTGCAATTGATGCGGGACTCGCCCTTGGCGATCCCCGTTTTGCAACCGACCATGATGGTAAACAGCATGATAGTAAGCCAGATATCGGCTGTTATGAGCTGATAGCTAATTAGCTTTATTGGCCTTATAAGGCCTATTAGCCCTATTAGCCTTATAAGCCTAATAAGCCCAATAACCCCCATCACCAATAATAAATATCAACAATGAAAACAATAGACATAAGCATCAAGATAGGTTTTTGCCAACAAGAGGAACTCTCGGAGACTGATCAGCACCTCATTCAAAGAGCTGTGGAGGCAACAGGTAATAGTTATTCTCCTTATAGCCGCTTCCGTGTTGGAGCAGCGTTGTTGCTTGCTAATGGTGAAGAAGTTATCGGAGCCAACCAAGAGAACGCTGCCTTTCCCTCTGGCTTGTGCGCTGAACGCTCTGCTATCTTTGCTGCTCAGTCTGTCTATCCAGACCAAGCAGTGACCACACTTGCCATTGCTGCGGCCAATGAGTATGGTCTGATGCGTGACCCGATAGTACCTTGTGGTGCTTGTCGACAAGTTATTTTAGAAATAGAAGACCGTTATAAACAGCCTATTCGTATCCTGCTTTATGGTACGGCAGGCGTATATGTAATCAATAGTATAAAGGACTTGCTGCCTCTTCAGTTTATTGGAGAGTCAATGAAGTAGCCTTTTCATTCTTAAAAATTAGTTATTATGGACCATTTACCAAAAGACCCAGAGATATTAGTTAGCAGTGTTAACATGCTACTACGTGATGAAGAGTTCGACTCTTTAGAGTCTCTTTGTTATAACTTCAACGAAGATGCCGAGCGACTCAAAGCCTACTTGCATGATGCTGGTTATGTCTATAGCGAGGAGCAACACCAGTTCCGTCCAATAGGTTTTGATGAATAAATAGGTAATAGTAGATAAATAAAGCACGCCATACAATCCTACATGGCGTGCTTTATTTATATGTTCAATATGATTCCCCACTATTATTCATCGAAGGGAAAGTACTCTTTTCTGTATTTCAGAGCCTTTTAAGACTTGTGACAACCGTCTCTTATATTACTACGGCAGTACCAGAACAGGTGACCATGAGCATAGAACCACCCTGCCCGACAGTCTCATAATCGAGGTCAATACCAACGATAGCGTTAGCACCAAGTGCTTCTGCACGTTGCATCATTTCCTGAATGGAGGTTTCTTTACCTTCACGCAGCACCTTTTCATAGGCTGCGCTACGTCCACCGATGAAGTCCCTGATGCCGGCAAGGAAGTCTTTTAGAAAGTTAGCACCGATAATTGTTTCTCCTGTAACAATTCCTTTATACTCTTTGATAGGACGACCTTCAATGGTTGGGGTTGTTGTGATAATCATAATCTTTTGTCAGTATTAATAATATAATTGATATGTAGACTTATTACTCGATGTCTTACAAATACATGACAAAGATAATAAAAATTCTATGTAGACGCATCATGGCTGACAATAATTTTGTACTTTTGCATCAATAAGATATAAACAACGGCATTATGCAAGACTTAGTTATTTACAATACACTGCATCGTAAGAAGGAACTCTTCCAACCGATTGCAGCTCCTAACGTTGGAATGTATGTTTGTGGACCAACCGTTTATGGCGACCCACACCTCGGACACGCTCGTCCGGCTATCACTTTCGACATCCTTTTCCGCTATCTTAAACACATAGGGTACAAGGTGCGTTATGTTCGTAACATCACTGACGTGGGTCACTTGGAGCATGATGCTGACGAGGGTGACGACAAGATTGAGAAGAAGGCACGTCTTGAGCAGTTGGAGCCAATGGAGATTGCGCAGCACTATACCAACCGCTATCACGATGCTATGCGTTTACTTAACGTACTTCCACCAAGTATTGAACCGCACGCAACGGGTCATATCATTGAACAGGAGGAGTTAGTAAAACAAATCCTAACCAATGGCTATGCCTATGAAAGCAATGGAAGTATCTACTTCGATGTAGAGAAATACGACAAGGACCATCACTACGGCGTTCTCTCTGGGCGTAACATTACTGACATGATAAACAACTCTCGTGAGTTGGCAGGCGTTGGTGAGAAGCATAATCAGATTGACTTTGCCCTTTGGAAACGTGCTATGCCAGAGCATATCATGCGTTGGCCATCTCCTTGGAGCGATGGTTTCCCAGGTTGGCACTGCGAGTGTACAGCGATGGGTCGCAAGTATTTGGGTGATCACTTTGATATTCACGGTGGCGGTATGGACCTTATCTTCCCTCATCATGAGTGCGAGATTGCGCAAGCTGTTGCCTCACAAGGCGACCAAATGGTGAAGTATTGGATGCACAACAATATGATTACCATCAATGGACAGAAGATGGGCAAGTCTCTTGGCAACTTTATTACGCTTGAGCAGTTCTTTACGGGCAAGCATGACACGCTCACACAAGCTTACTCTCCAATGACGATTCGCTTCTTCATCCTATCTGCTCACTATCGTGGAACAGTCGATTTCTCTAACGAAGCACTACAGGCTGCTGAAAAGGGATACGAGCGTTTGATGAATGGTATTGAGGATTTAGCACGGATCCAACCTACTGCTACGACGGATGAGAATACGAAGACGTTTGTTGATGGCTTCCGTCTGAAGTGTTACGACGCAATGAATGACGACTTGATGACCCCTGCTGTCATCTCAACTCTCTTTGAGGCTTGCCACTTAGTGAACATCCTCATCGACCATAAGGCGCAGATTTCAGCCGACGACCTTAGGGAGTTAACAGAGGCTATGCAGCTCTTTGCCTTCGATATCCTCGGTCTTCAGAATGAGCGTGGAGCTAATAATGATGCCCGTGAGGAGGCTTACGGCAAAGTTGTTGACATGGTTCTCGACCTCCGTGCAAAGGCGAAAGCAGAAAAGAACTGGGCTATCAGCGACCAAATCCGTGATGCACTTGCTGACGCAGGCTTCCAAGTTAAGGACACCAAGGACGGTGTTACGTGGAAACTTGACCGATAGGCATTAGCCTTATTCAGCCTCATCTCTATGATGGTCTGCCATCTGATGTAAACATGATGATTGTGGAGAATATCCTTAGTCATCGATAAATATTATTCAAACAAAGGACAGCTATTCCTGCACTGTGTCAGTGATATGATCTCACCACATGCGGTATAGCTGTCCTTTTCTTCTCCCTCTCTCGTAAAATAGGTGTATCCCTCCCTAACATACACATTCTTTCTTGAATAAAGCAAACCAATTTGCTTGAACATAATCTCTTACTTTCTTGTTCATAGAAATTCTATTGGCTTGAACGTAAACAACTACTTTCTTGGTATATAAAAAGTCTACTCTCCCTTTTCTTTTGACGTGTTTTATAGTAGTAAAAGCTGTTTACTACAAGTATTCTTATTGTCTTTATTATCAGACAATCCCCCCTCTTGCGAATTATTTTCATGAAAATAAATATTTATTGTCATGAAGAAAAATATTTTTTTTCATGAAAATAATTTCTTTCTTACGTGAAAATAATTCAGAAAAAATGAGTGGTGTAGTCGTTCCTTATTCGTTTGTAAGGAGCTAAACAAGTAGGTAGAGAGAACTTACAGACGGCTATCAAGCGGAGAGAATACGCATTTTAACAATGCTATTAGCACTAAACAGAAGGCTTACTATAGCCTGCAAAGACCTTAACCAACAAAGTGGCGAAGGCCTGGAACAAACGTACGAGAAACGGGAATGATGTCTTCACAACCAGTGAGGAGCAACTGATAGCCGTTAGAATTACCTTTTGCAGATACGATGTTATTGATATTTACAAGGAAGGAACGATGACATTGGAAGATATTATCGTATGGAAGGTCATCCTTCAAGGCTGTCAATGTGGAGCGGAGCTCGGTCCTTTGCAACCTACCTTCCTTTATATAACAAACACAAACATTGTTTTTTCGTGCTTCGATATAGAGTAGATTGTTGATAGGTAAGGTCAGGTCGGTCCCTCGAAGGTTCTGGTCGTGCAGCGTAATGATGACATCCTCTTGCTCGTCCGTAGTCTTCTTTATCATCTCTTCCAGTCTGTTATTCAACATACGGTTATAGTTTAACAACGTAAAGATAGCCGTAACGATTACCCAAACAAGGAAGGTCCAATAAAAGAACACCCAAAAGAGCTGCCATGACAACGGTATGTGGAAGAAGAAAGCAGCATAGAGCGTCAGAGAGATAGCCAACGCAAACTCGATAGCAACACTGTAAATAATCATGTAACCATTGGTTACTGGCATCTTCTTCTGTGCTGGTCGTCTGAAGAAAAGGAAGGTACATAGCCACTGAACTCCTATGGTCATGACGCAAAAACCAAGACACATCAAGAAGATACTACCCCTATATCGACTGATTCCAAACGGCTGCAGGAGGTAAAGAAACAAAAAAATGCCAACTCCCAACGCAACACTTGTGCGCCAGGAACTGGCATTTGCATGTATCATATACTTGCTACGTAGAAAAGAGGTTAGTCTACTCATGACATCTTAAATGGTTGTTCTGCCCACAAAGATACATCTTTTCCTCTTTTCGTGCAAGTGTATTTCGTCTTAAATTAT
>ERZ773267.1209-NODE-1209-length-14842-cov-13.450598_pt1 | contig 14842 bp, 10 predicted proteins | sample MGYA00511959_ERZ773267 | MGnify/ENA primary metagenome ERZ773267 (study PRJEB29015, sample SAMEA2738165) | human oral metagenome | biome: human oral; feature: human-associated habitat; material: saliva | place: China | collected 2240 ... | reverse complement strand
CCGAAAGTACTTAGGGGGAGGCCCCTTGGGAGGATAGGAAGCCGCTGATTAAGGTAAGAGGGCGTACGCTAATGCGTACGCCCTCTTTGTATGTAGAAATAGGTGTAGAGAGCTTTTCAGTAGTTGTAATTGGCTTACATCATCGTATTGGGAATCTGAACTATGAGAATGAACCTATGAAGTGACGGCATAGAGTAACAATAAATTATACACAACTTATATGCATAAAAATATTACAAAAATGCATTAAAGTGCTATAATAAAACAAAGGCAGACAGGAACAACGGTACACAGTATCGACTCCGTCTAAATCATAATATCTGCCGATTTACTGTATGTATATATCACTCCCCCCGATGTATCGTACAGCATTCGCTTTTTGTTTCAGCCCATGAAACATGGTAAGCGTCTCTTAAGAATAGAGCCGGTCTGATTTAATCAGGCCGGCTCTATTCTTGTTGAATGGAGTGAGAAAAAGGCGGAAACATTGGGTTTAAAGCCGTTTTATGGTATACTGAGGAAGTAATTCATGTGTAAAATATGCTACATATATTGTTGTCAGGAGTTATGATTATGACAAAAAAATCAACGGAATGGATTGAACGGGAAGTGGATTCACTGGTTCGGGAGGGGCTTATTTCCGAACAGGCTCAAGACAGAATTCGCGCACATTACGGCAAGCGGAATCGACGTATGTTGTCTGTAATTCCCGTGGCTTTAATTCCTTTAATTATAGGGTTGGCACTAGCGGTTATGGGCATTTTTTGGGCAGCTGCCCATGTATGGTATGACGTGTCCATGACGACCCGGCTTGTTGTGGCCGTTTTAATTTTAACAGCATCGCAAGTCGGTATGATATTAGCTTTAATACAATCGCAACAGGCGAAGCCGGCGGGAGAGATTGCTACACTGGTGCAGTATATCTCTGTTTTTGCTTCCGTAGCTATTGTGGAACAAACTTTTTATACAGGTTGGGATGGAGACTCTTATTTGCTTACTTGTGCCGTTTTGGGGCTACCTGCCGTGTACTTGTTGAGATCCTTGGCAGGAGCAGTTTGGTACGCTCTTTGCCTTGTCATTTGGGCTTTTTCCGGAGGTATGTTGAATGCCTCTTTAGGAGTCGGGTCCGTCTGGATTCTATTGATATTAATGTTACCCTTATATGGTGTGTTCTTTCGTCATGGTGATGAAGTTCGCTTATCCTTGTATTCGTGGATTATGACGATTACCGTATATGCGGTTTTTGCGGCTGTCATGGTGGAAAGTGATTATATTCCCTTCTTCGTTCTCGGAACCTTAGCTGTCGTCATGATGCTTACCGGCTATTCTATCGATATACGGCGGGCTTACGGAATACCTTTTCGGTGGGTCGGTCGTATGGCGGCTTTAGGGGCCTTAGTAATCTCTACCTTACCTGAATCTTGGGTGGGAATTGCTTCTGTGGAAGGATTTCACTGGTCGACAATCATTGTTACGGCTCTTTTATTCTTTGGTGTTATAGCACTGTTGGCAGTAGGAGTTAAGAAACGCTTCTGGGGTCCTGTGTTATATGCGGCGATTCCTGTTATCTTGGGAGCTGAAACTTTTTTGGTACGTAGTGAAATATATTCATCGTTACCTTTGATTTTATCGTTCATCTATACGATTTTCCTGTCTTTTTATGAAATTGTACAAGGCCTTAAGGCGGAATATATCAATCATTTGCGCCTCGGCATAGTCACTCTTATCGTTCTCATGGTAGCCGTCGTCTTCGGGAAGGCTTTTTCGCCGCTTGTGCCCTTGGCGGTTATTGTAATCGTGGCTCTTATCGTAACTCAAGTACGGCGCAATCATAAGAAAAACGGCAATCGCATTGTAGGGAGCGGCGGCAGTCGCACTGTCTCATCCGTACGTAGGGAAAACAGGCGGCGCAATCGCAAAGAAATGAAGGGGGAAGACGCTACACTGACAGCATCCGGAAGAGATACGTCGACAGTTCCCGAGTGGATGCAAGAAAAGTCTGATGTGACTACGGTAGTTCGTCGGCCTCAAGAAAAAACACAATTTGTGGCACCTGTATTCAAGGCTCCTGAAGATATGCCGACGCCGACGTATATGACGGAAAACCCTATCAAAGCTCAAACAGAAGGAGTGACGCGGAAGATGACGTCACCTTGGGCTGACGGTGCAGAGGAAAAACATAAGGAAAAGAAAAATTCCGTATCTCCGTGGTCTCATAAGGGAGGGCAATCATAATGAAAGAAAAATTGTTGTCCCTCTTGGACAGTCGCCGAGCCGTTTACTTTATTATCATTATGACCATTATTGTACAAACCGGCTTTTTGTTCTATTGTAATTGGCGGTGGCACAATATTACGGTAGACGGCATTGCCTATCAAATGCATTGTGTCCCGCGTCTTGAAAACGGATCTTTCGGCACGGACTATATCCGAGTTGTCTTTCCCGAAGATACGACGAAGTGGAATGATTCGGTTTTGCCCGTAAAAGGGCAGGAGGTTTACGTAGCTATTACACAAGATACGAAGGGAATGATGGAAATCCTCGGAGCCTCTGCGGAACCGCCGACCGATCGCGGTGATTATATGAAAGTTAAAGTTGTGGATGTACGGGAGAATGATCGCACTATTGTTTTTAAACCGCCTTTTGATCGGTATCGAATTGCTCCTGAATATATGGATGGGATCTATGATATTACTTCTTCAGACAATGTTATTGCCAGTATTCGTATGAAAAAAGGTGAAGGGGTTATTGAAGGGGTTTTTGTTAACGGTGTTCCCCTCGAGGCCAGCAGTACCGGTGCGGCTATGGCGGCCAAGCAGGTAAAAAACGAAAAGACGACAGCTCCTAAGGTTCGTATTGTAGAAAGTTCAATGGTACCGCCGAAGGAAGAATAAGGCTATACGTGAAAGCAGGGAGATAATGAAATCATATATAAAACCGGCGCTGACGGCCGTCCTGGTCTTAATGTTCATGCTTTTAACGGGATTCCGGGCACAGACGATTATTCATGATGACGGCAGTGAAACCCAGGATGTTTTAAAAGTATCGGACTCGGCTAGGGATAAGAGTGCTCTTGAAAGTGATGCCGATGAGTTCCAAAAGCGCAACTATACAATTATGGATTATGACAACGGCAACGGAAAGGGATTCCGCGCCATGAAGACCCTTACCAGCGAAGCCGCAAATAAGCGATCTGTAGACCGTATTGTGCATAAAACCTTTGACGGGATTATATGTACCATGTATTACATAGACTATACCTATACGGATGGGAGTATTGATTATTTAAGACTTGGAAAGGCGATGCCTGAAGACGGTGTAGATTTGGAATATATCGTCTCCTTCCCGTCAGGGACAGATGTACAGAGTAACAGCCCGTCCCCTGATGAACAAGGAAAGACATATATGTGGAGGTTATCCGATAATAAGTCGGAGAATATTCGTTTGCAAGCTACGGTGTGGCATAAACTGACTATTTATGCTTTCCTGTTTCTCATAGGGCTTATTGTTTTTGCTGTTGTGGTTATGGAGCATCGACGAAAGCGGTCCGGCGACTGGGATACGGCAAAACGATTGCGCCGTTATGAAGTGTTGCTTCTCTTTATACCCTTGTTCATACTCGCTTATATGGCCTATGAATATTATGAAGGGACGCATATTACACCGGGGACGTTGACGAAAATTTCCGAGCAACAACAGGAAGAACAACGCGAACGGGATGATGAAGAAAAGCGGGCCAAAGACTTGGAGGAAAAGAAACAAAAAGACAGTAATGAAGCTGTTGCCAGAATTCGTGCCAAGGCGACAGATTTAACAGATGCATTGAAGACTTTGGCTCGTGACTATGCCGGCGGTAAAATCAGCGGTTCTGAAGCTAAATCACAGGCTGCTTCCGTGGCGGCCAGAGCCAAGGACTTGGTAGGTAATGAAAGTGCCTTAACCGAGGCGGATAAGGAAGTGGTCAGCCGGCTGGTGGATACGATTGTAAGCGAAGCCAATGCGTTGGCAGCCAAGGCTGAGGCGGCGGAGGCCAAGGCTAAGAAGGCGGAAGAAAACAATAGGCAATCAAATTCTAAAAATCGTAAGGGAGATACTCAACAAAATAAAACCAAAAATAGCAGGTAACTTTCTTAATGGATATTACCTATTTGTCGAAAAAGTGGTACAATGAACAGAGCACATTTGCCATAGAGTTTTAGTGAACGGACATAGAGGAGGAAATAAGTTATGCATAGTGTAGAAGAAATTAAAAATGGCGTATATTGGATGGGATGCAATGATTTTCTCACCCCTTTATTTGAACGGATTTTTCCGATTCCCGACGGTGTAAGTTATAACTCGTTCTTTATTGATGATGAAAAGACTTGTGTACTCGACGCTATGGATAAGGTTTGCCGTGATGAATTCCTGGAAGATGTAGAATATTTGCTCCATGGCCGTCAGCTTGATTACTTTATTATTCAGCATATGGAACCGGATCATGCCAGCTCAGCATTGGCTTTGGTTGAAAAATATCCGAATGTCAAAATTGTCGGTCAGGCACAGACCTTTAAGTTCTTCGAACAATTTTACAGTGAAGATTATAAGGCAAATTATATGACCGTTACGGAAGGCGATCAGCTGGACTTAGGTAAACATAAACTCCAATTCATTAAGGCTCCTATGGTTCATTGGCCGGAAGTTATTATGACCTACGATTTGACGGATAAGATTCTTTTCTCGGCAGATGCATTCGGCATGTTCGGCACAGTCGGTAATATTTTTGCCGACCAAGTTGAATATGAAGAAGAATACTTGGATGAAGCTCGCCGTTACTACGTGAATATTGTCGGTAAATACGGAGCTCAGGTCATGGCCGTATTGAAAAAAGCATCGGGATTACAAATCGATTACATTTGCCCTATTCACGGTCTTGTTTTCAGAACGCCGGAAACCATTCAATATATTATTGAAAAACACCTGCATTGGGCGCAGTACGTTCCTGAAAAGAAAGGTGTTGTTATCGCCTTTGCTTCTATTTACGGGGATACGGCCAGAGCGGCTTGCGTATTGGCCAATAAGCTCAGTAAAGCGGGCGTTCACAATGTAATGATGTATGATGTATCAAAGGTTCATCCTTCTTATATCAATGCTAAGGCCTGGGAATACAGCCATTTAGTGTTGGCTGCGCCTACGTATAACCTGAACTTGTTCTTACCTATGGAAAATTTCCTCCACGATCTCAGCACCTTGTCTTTCCAAAAACGAAAAATTGCAGTTCTCGGTTGCCATACATGGTCGTCTGTTGCTCACAAAGAAATGGTTAACTATGTGGAAAATGTTTTCAAGAATTGCGAACTTTTCCCGACAACCTTAGATATGAAGTCCTCGTTGCATAAGGATCAAGAAAGCATTATTGATGCTATGGCTAAAGAAATTGCCGATGATGTAGCTGCATATCCCGACCCGAACACCTTGATTTAAGAAAGGGACGGTTAGAGTCTATGATTATTCGAGATGACAGTGCTAAAAACGGTGACCTTCACAATCCGGATAAGGCGAAGAATAAGGGCGAAGAAATACAGGTTGACTTAGGTCGACCTTTGACGGAAGAAGAAGAGAAAATCTTTGCTAAATTAAAAGAAGGGTTACACTTGTAAGGGTAAAAGTACCGGAATGGATGTTCCGGTACTTTTTTGCGATATAAAAATTATTTCAGGAGGCTCTGTTATGGCTGTCAGCATTGTACTGGGAAAGGCAAATAGCGGAAAAACCGTATGTTGTTTTCGTGCCATGGAAGAAGCGGCTGCAAAGGGAAAAAAGGTGATGCTGATTGTTCCCGATCAGGGAACGTACGAGGCGGAACGTCGTTATGCCGAATCCTTGCAAGGTCGGGGATTTATGGGAACGCGAATTTCCGGATTTTCGCGCTTGGCACGACAGGTGACACAGGGGGGCAGCGGCGATACGGTCGTGTTGAACGACTTCGATAAACGCCTTGTGTTACGACGACTGGCAGATGCTTGGGCGCCGTCATTTACAGTTTTGCAACAAGCCATGGGACAGCCGGGTTTTGCGGCAACGGCCTCCGCCTTTATTACGGAATGTCGGTCTTTCGGTATTGATGCTGAAACGTTGAAGAACGCCGGTAAAGCCTTAGAGACGGGGGTACTGAAACAAAAGATTTCCGATATTTCTCTGTTGTATGAAAAGTATGATGAATACTTACAGACACGTTTCGGATCAACTCGTGATTTGCTGACGGCACTGGCTGAAGATGCATGTCGTGATGAATTCCTTCAAGGAGCATATATTTGGATCGACGGATTTCAGTGGTTTACGCCACAACAGATGCAAGTCATACAGGCTCTTGCACGTTGTGCCGAAGAGACGGTCATTACTTTGACGATGAATCCTGAAGCCTTAGACGGACAACAGCGGGAAACCGCATTGCATCGCCGTGCTTATGAGGCTTATGAGTCCTTATGTCGACTCTTTCCGGCTGTGCATATTCGAGCCGTAGGTGACAGCGTATATTCAACATTGCGAGCTTTTCGCGATGACTTTTTTTCGACAGTACCGAAATTTCGAGATGCATCTGTAGAAGGGATAAGGGCTGTACAGTGTAACACCCGTCATGAAGAAGTGCGATATGTGGCCGGACAGATTTGTCATCTGTTGCGCCAAGGCAGACGGCTAAAGGATATTACTGTCATTACGCGTACGTCCGACCCGTATAATCGTATTTGTAAACAAGTATTTGCAGAATACGGCCTGCCCTGCTTTACGGACTACAGACGACCCATGACTACTCACCCGTATGTGGAGGCTGTAACGGCTGTTCGGGAAATTTTGTTTTCCCATCTTAATAATGATGCTCTGTTTCGCCTGTTAAAAACGGATTTACTGCCTTTTTCGCGGCGTGAAGTAGATGACTTGGAAAACTACAGTCTTGCGGCGGGAATCAGACCTTTACGCTGGTTGAAAGACGAAGATTTTACATATATGCCCGAACGATTACGAAATCGGTGCGGAGATTTATCGTATATAAACGACATTCGGCGCCGGATTTTTCACATTATGGAGCCGCTGTTGCCCTTCAGGGGAGAGAAGAAATCTCTTTATGAATGGGCCGGGATTTTATGGCAATGGACCTATGATACGCAGATGCAAAGTCTGTTGGCGGAGTGGCGGGAAGAGGCGGAATCTGAGGGACGGCAAGAAGAAGCTCGCGAACATGAACAGGTGAGCAAAAAGGTAACGGCCTTATTAACACGGATGGTAGAGCTTTGTGGTAATGACGAAATAAGCGGCAAAGAGTTTTGCGACTTATTGGAAGAAGGCTTGACCGAATCGGAATTTACGCTCATACCGCCGACACTGGATCGAATTACCGTTACGTCCATTGACCGCGGCTATACAATGCGAAGTCCTATTGTCTTTGTCTGCGGCGTTAATGACGGTGTTTTCCCCGTTCATTACGGAGAAGACGGCCTGTTAAATGATAAAGAACGAAATTTTTTGAAAAATTGCGGCTTGCCACTAGGTCCCGACAGTCGGTTTAAGACCTTCCAGGAACGATTCTTTTTCTACTTGGCCTTGACGCGAGCAGATGAATATTTGCATATAACCTGGTCTCTTGCCGATGAAGGCGGTGAGGCTTTAATGCCGTCGCCGTGGGTCGGATTGCTTGTAAATCGCGGTTACGTGAAGGCCGAGAGTGATACGGGAACGATTACGGTCAAAAATAGGGCTGACTATTTAGTTAATGCACGGGCGGCGTTGCATTTCTTACCGTCTGCCTTAAGGTCAGCCAAAGACGGCGAACGAATCGATGATATTTGGTGGGCCCTGTACGATTGGGCACTGCTGAACGGATACGACGACAGTGTACATACTATAGGTGCAGGCCTGTTTTATAATAGTCGGGCACAGGCCTTGAGCAAAGGGTTGATTGAGTCCCTGTTTTTAAAAAATAAAACCTTACGTGGGTCTGTTACTTTGCTGGAGGCATATCGTAAATGCCCCTTTGCCTTTTTTGCCAAGTACGGCTTAAAACTTAAAGAACGGCAGGAATACGATTTTGCAGCACCTGACTTGGGCACGCTGGTGCATGCCGTGCTACGGTGTATAGGAGAACGGCTCTTGGAAGAAGGGCGGCCGTGGCGAGAGTTAAAAGATGACGAAATCCTTTCTTTGTGTACTGTCGAAACGGAGCGAGCCGCAGCAGAAGCGGCAAATAATATCTTGATGTCCGATGCCTATTTCAGACAAATCAAGAACCGCGTCGTCGCTACCCTTGTGCGCACAGTACGACAGATGAGAGACTTTAGTGAAGGTTCCGAATTTTCCGTGCGTGCTTTGGAACAACCTTTCGGTACGAAAGGTGCTTGGAAGGGGTTAAGTTTTAACCTTCCCGACGGCGTTAAGGTAGAACTGGTCGGCCAAATTGATAGGGTCGATACCTTGGAACTGGACGGTCGTACCTTTATCCTCATCGTAGACTATAAGTCGGGTAAGAAGAGTATTACCTTGCCCGAAGTTTATAGCGGTCTTGAATTGCAGTTGTTCTTATATATGGCTGTGGCTCGGCGTAATTTGGGCAGTAAGGCCGTGCCGGCAGGAGCCGTGTATTGTCGTGTCCGTAACGACGTTCAGCGCTGTTCAGCCGAGCCGACGGCAGCGGAAAAGGAAAGGGCTTATATTAAAGCCGGCCAATTATCCGGGTTTTACTTAAACGACAGCGATGTCGTGCGAGCCTTAGATGATTGTACAATGGAAGGTAGGGCAGCGTCGCCCTATTCGGGATTGAAAATAAATAATGACGGCACCTTGAAAAAGGCGGCCAATGTAAGTGATGAAGCAGAGTGGTATAGGTTGCTGAGGTTGGTGGAAGCGGCGGCCTGCCGATCGGCAAGCGAATTAACGGGTGGCTGTATCGATATTTATCCTGCCCGCTGGGGTTCTTCCAATGAACACAAAGCCTGTGATTACTGCCCCTATGCCGCCTTATGTCGTTTCGACGTAACGGCTGAAGACGGGAACTCATGGAATTATTTGGGGAACCTAAGTATAGATGATTTATTTCCGGATACGGTAATAGTGAAGGATGGTGGACAAGATGGCGTGGACTGAAGCACAGGAAAAGGCGATTACGAGCAGAAATCAGAACCTGCTCTTGTCCGCTGCCGCCGGATCGGGAAAGACGGCCGTACTGGTAGAACGAATTATTCGTCGTTTAATTGACGTAGACAATCCGGCGGACATTACGGAGATTATGGTAGTTACCTTTACGAAAGCGGCGGCCGGAGAAATGCGGGAACGAATAGGGGCAGCTTTGCTCAAGGCTGCTGAAGATGAAACCTTGTCTGCTGCTGTGAGAGAATCGGCACGAAGACAGGCGGCCTTGCTACCGTCAGCCCGTATTTCAACCTTTCATGCCTTTTGTCAGTATGTGTTGCGCACCCGGTTTTATACGATTGATTTGGACCCTCAATTCACGATTGCCGGTACGGAAGAGTTGGAACTTTTGAAGCAGTCTGTATGGGACGATGTAGCTCTTTCTTATTATGAAGATGAAGAAAAAGTCCGCACGATGACGGCACTGACGGATGTTTTCGGCAATGATCGCGGTGACGCGGGATTGACGGAAATCGTTATGAAGGCATATGAATACATTCGCAGCCAACCGTGGCCCTTACAATGGCTTGAAGAAGCGACGGCTGCGTACGAAAAGGTGGATTCGAGTACCGACCTCGGCTCATTGCCGTGGGCGTCTCCTATTTTGGCAAATATTCGCTCGGCCCTTAGTCGTTGCGCTGACGAATATGATGAAAGCCTTAAAATCTTGGAATATGTAGAGGGATTAAACGGGCAGTACGAGCGGTTTAAAGAAGAAAGAAACAGCTTTAAAGCGGCAAGTGAAATCAAATCGTGGAGTCGCATGGAGGACTTTTTCAGCGATTTTGATTTTGGCCGATTAAAGTCTATGAGAAATTTGGTTGCCGATATTGCCGATGCCTGGAATGATTGTAAGGCTCATCGTGACAAGGCCAAAGATACGGTCAAAAAGATTCGGGATACCTATTTTACAAAGACGTCGAAACAATGGGTTGACGATTTAATACAAGCCGGTCATACCATGTCGGCCCTATCCGGTTTAATTCGCGACTTTTATAAGGCGTACAACGCGGCGAAACGTGAAAAAAATTGGCTTGATTTCGGAGATTTGGAACATTATTGTCTGCAAATTCTGACTGTTCGTGATGAGCAAACGGGCGAGGTTCTTCCGTCGGCCGCCGCTAAGGAAATGAGAAGTACCTTTAAGGAAATTCTTATTGACGAGTATCAGGATACGAACGGTGTGCAGGAATTGATAACTACCTTGGTATCCGACGGCACAAATCGCTTTATGGTCGGGGATATTAAGCAGAGTATCTATCGCTTCCGTTTGGCGGACCCCACCTTGTTTTTGGAAAAATATATGACCTTCGAACGCCGTGCCGAAGCAGTCAATCGGTGTATCGATTTGTCCATGAACTTCCGCAGCGCTCCCGCCGTTATTGAAGCGGTAAACGATATTTTCTCGTACGCCATGACTAAAGAGGCGACGGGCATGGATTACGGTGATAATGAAAAGCTGTATGTCGGGCGGACGGACGATGAACCGGGCGTTGCGGAATTGCATATCTTAGATGAAGTAACGACGTATGAATCGCTTGAAACCGACGGCGGCGAAGAGTCGGACGACGATGATGACAGTGCGGAAGAGTCGTCGTTTATAAGACAATGCCGCTTTGTGGCAGCTCGTATCGGAGAATTAAAAGCGGCTGACCCGTCTTTACAATATAAGGATATTGTTGTTTTGTTGCGCTCCGTGAGTCGCAAAGCAGAAGATCTCCTGACAGTTTTACAGGATGCGGGTATTCCCGCTTATGCGGAACAAAAAGGCGGTTACTTTAATGTAACGGAAGTGCGACTTATGACGGCATTGTTGGCGTGTATCGATAATCCTTGTCGGGATATTGAATTGGCTGCTGTCCTGCGATCGCCCATAGTCGGCATAAATGAAGCTACCTTGGCGGAGATTCGCATGTATAGGGACGGCTATTTGGTAGATGCTCTGGAAGCGTATACGGCGGGATTACATGACGGTGTACACAAGGAACGTCTGAGCGAATTTTTGTTCCGCCTCGATGCGTGGCGTACGTACAGTCGCCGTGCCGGCGTGGCCGAACTGCTGCGGTGCATTTATGAAGAAACGTCATATATAGACTATGTGGCGGCCATGAAGAACGGTGATTTACGACGGGCCAATCTGGAAGCTCTCTACGAGCGGGCCAGTCAGTATGAACGGGCCGGATTCCGCGGTCTCTTCCGTTTCTTGAAATTCATTGAACGCATGAAAAAGAAGGGTCTCGACTTGGCACCGGCTCGCGTTGTCGGAGAAGAAGAAGACGTCGTTCGAATTATGACGATTCATAAGAGTAAGGGCCTGGAGTTTCCCGTCGTGTTCCTTGTGAATACGGAAAAGACATTTAATAAAAAGGATGAGCAGGAGCCTGTATTGTATCACAAGGAGCTCGGCATCGGTATCCGCGCCTTTGATGCCAAGTGGAGAATGACTTGGCCGACGCTGGCATATAACGGTATAAAGGAACGGACAGTTTGGGAAAATCGAGCTGAAGAAGAACGGCTTTTATATGTTGCCATGACTCGTGCCAAGAACAGACTGATTCTGGTAGGAACCGTAAAAAGCCGGGGAAGTAAGAATACGGATTGTCTCTATGATCGATTGGAACGATTCCGCAATGATGTACATGCCGAAGCGGGGACCTCATACCTGGATTGGATTTTGCCGCCCTTGTTGAGGAAGTTGCCTGATGTGACCGATTTGACGGCAAGTGATGAGAACTCTGAATTTGTTCATGCCGGAGTCTGGCAGGTGACAGTGCATACAGAACTTGTAGATGCCGGTAGGGCAATGGCGGATGTACTAAGACCGGAAGAAGCCCATTTAGAAGCCGTAAGGGCCGATATGCCTACGGGGACGGCTATTCCCGCTTGGCTTGATGAGGCCTTGTCCTTTACCTATCCCTTTGAGGCGGCAACGCGCACGGTAGCAAAACTGTCCGTTTCGGAAATTAAACGGCGCCTGGCTGAATCGACAGAAGAAGAGGATCTGTTGCAGGAAGGAGAGCATCGCTTTTCGACGGGGGTTGAAGACGATGAAACTGATTTGACGCGACCGCCTTGGCTATGTGAGAAAGCCTCGCAGTCACCGACCTTTGCCGGTACGGTATTTCATAAGGCTGTGCAGCTTTTGGACTTTGCCGACCTCACCAAGGAAAATATCGCAGAACAGGTAGAAGGCTGGAAAAACAGTGGTCGCTTTACGTCTGAAGAATTGTCATGTCTGCGTATGAATGACTTATATCACTTTGCCGAGTCACACTTGGCAGCCAGAATTCAGGCCTCGCCCGACGTGCGACGAGAATACGGATTTACTTTTTTAGCAGATAGCGATAAAGTAAGCAGTGTCGAAGGTGAGAGAATTCTCGTCCAAGGTGTTGTAGATTGCCTCTTTGTCGAAGGTGACGAGTGGATCATTGTCGATTACAAAACGGATAGACTGAGTACGGCAGATGAGTTCAAGAAACGGTATGCCGTGCAGTTAAACTTATATAAGATGGCTGTTGAACAAATCAGTCAAAGGAAGGTAAAGGAAATGATTATTTACAGTTCGCGCTTGGGAAAAGAGATTTTCATATAAGGGGAAAACAGTATGAGTATGTTTGATATTATCGGACCGATTATGATCGGTCCGTCCAGTTCACATACGGCCGGTGCGGCACGCATCGGCCTGATGGCCCGTCATATTTTTCAGGAAGAACCGAAAAAAGCCGATATTACCGTATACGGATCGTTTGCTAAAACGTATCGAGGGCACGGAACGGATAGAGCCTTAGTCGCCGGTATACTCGGTATAGGGGCCGATGACGTACGCTTGAGAACGTCTTTTGAGATTGCGAAAGAACGGCATGTAGAGATTAATCTGCATCCGTCGGATGCGGAAGTAAGGCATCCTAATACAGTAAGAATTCGCCTGACCGGTGAAGATAATCGGGTCTTGGAAGTGCTCGGCGTATCTTTAGGCGGCGGAAAGATAGAAATACGTGAAATCAACGGGTTTGAAGCTGTTTTAACGGGTGAAGACCATACATTAATGACTTTTCATCACGATAAACCCGGGATTATTGCCCGAGTTTCTACGTTACTGGCAATGAAGGGCATCAATGTTTCGACTATGCGAGTATTTCGAAGTGGTAGAAATGAACGGGCTGTTATGATTATTGCGACAGATGGCCGAGTTCCGAATGAATCGGTAGAAGAAATAAAAAAAATAGACGGCGTTAATAATGTTATTACCGTTTTGCCGTTATAGGAGTCTTATATGTATACATACGAATATACAACGTTACAAGAATTAGCGGATGTGGCCCGAAAGCACGGAATTACTCTTTCCGAAGCGGCGCTTCGACATGAAACGGAAACATCGGAGCGTACGGTTGAAGAAGTTCGGGAGACGATGGCGGAACGATTGACCGTCTTTCATGAATCTATTAAATCGGGCTTAGAAGATACAGGCAAATCCGTAAGCGGTCTTGTGGGCGGTGATGCAGCGAAAATGGCTGCCAAAGGCCCCCGTCTCTTGGGGACGGCCGCTCACAAAGCTGCTACTTATGCAGTGGCTATTAATGAGGCTAATGCCAAAATGTTTAAGATTGTCGCATGTCCTACTGCCGGTTCGTGCGGAATCTTGCCCGCCGCTGTCATTGCTGTAGCCGAAACGGAGGGATTTACAGATGATGACTGCTTAAATCCCCTCTTTACGGCAGCCGGTATAGGGGCTGTCGCAGCTCGTAACGCATCTGTTGCAGGAGCTGTCGGCGGTTGCCAGGCTGAATGCGGATCGGCAGCCGCAATGGCGGCTGCCGCCGTTGCGGAACTCATGGGCGGGACGAATGATGAGGTATTACAAGCCTTTGCCTTGGCTATGAAAAATATATTGGGCCTTGCGTGTGATCCCGTTGCCGGATTGGTAGAAGTTCCTTGTGTTAAAAGAAACGGCGTTTTTGCAGTCATTGCTCTGACGGCAGCGGAAATGGCTTTGGCCGGTGTGCGTAGTGTTATTCCGCCGGATGAAGTTATTGCGGCTATGGATGAAATAGGGCGCTTACTGCCTGTATCCTTGAAAGAAACGGCGGACGGCGGCTTGGCTAAGACCGAAACCGGTAAGGCTATTGCTGAACGATTGTCGGCAGAAGTGGAAAAAAGTAAGTAAATATAGTCTGTAAACAATACAAAAATCCCCGCATTGACTATGTCGATACGGGGACTTTCGGATAATGGGGTTATTCGTTAACCGCTTTGGTGACTCGAACATGATGAGACGATATGACTGTATGTGCATGACCGGAAATATCGTTAGATTCAAAGACGGGAAGGCCTTCCAAGCGACGATAAATAGAACGGCATAAAGTTGCCGGTAAAGGACGCTCTGAAGCAACGGGAATATATTCGCGGAGTATTTCGCTTTCAAATCGGCTTAATTCAATGCAACGTGTTTTCATAAGGCCATCTCCCTGCTTCTTACGTCAAAATACAACATATCGTTTAATATCTGAAAATATTCTACAATAAATCCCTTATTTTGACAAGTAAAGAAGGAAACCTACTGTGTATAGTAGCGTCCGGATTTATATATGAAAAAACGACTCGAATTCAAATGATTCGAGTCGTTTTATAGGCTCTTTTGCAAATGTTGGGGTCTAGCTAACCAACAAGTTTTTTTGGCACCGAA
>ERZ773267.1208-NODE-1208-length-14845-cov-11.662272_pt1 | contig 14845 bp, 9 predicted proteins | sample MGYA00511959_ERZ773267 | MGnify/ENA primary metagenome ERZ773267 (study PRJEB29015, sample SAMEA2738165) | human oral metagenome | biome: human oral; feature: human-associated habitat; material: saliva | place: China | collected 2240 ... | reverse complement strand
AGATAAATGGCCTGCTTTTTGGAAGGATTGGCAGACAAATTATATCGCTACAGAGGCTAAAGATATAGATGTCAATGCTCTCTGTTCTCATATCGTTTTGTCTCCTAGTGAAAAACTAGCAGAGGCAAAAGATAATAGTTCAATATGGAAAAAAATAGCTTGAATTTGGAATGGTAATAGTGGTGATCCTCTTACTGTAGATTGATCTTGAAATGCTTTGTACCAAAACGACTTCCAAAATGAATTAAGAGATCTTCATCCTTATTATTGGCAGTGTAAAGGTTATGATAAATATTGATTAAAAAAATTAACAAATCAAACTGAAGAAGAAAAATTAAACGCTTGTAAATTGTATGAGAAGAAAAAAAAGAAATTGATTGAAAAATGGAAGTGAGTAGAGTTAGAATATACAAATGATTCTACGGTAGAAGGACAAGTAAAATTATTAGAAAAAAGATTATGAAGTGGGAAAGGAATGTTAGAAAGTGTATGATCTGGTGTATCTTCGGTTTTGTCAGAATGATGAGATGTATTATTAAAAACAGTTAAAGACCCTTTTTATAGTGGTTATAATTCAGTTTTATCTTTACAATGTAGTCAGTCTTTTCGTTGGCAAGCTATGGATTATGTTTTATTGTGATTGTTTGCTATGATTGCTTTTTATCTCTTTAAAACTATATAATGTTTAAAAAAGTAGCTTGAATTTGAATTTTTGTAGGTTTAATTTTATTTTTTGCTTTATATATTCACGACCTTGCTTATTCTTTGGGTATTGTTGCTGGATTTATCGGTGTTGTCTTTATTCTTTTGACTTATCTTGGTGCAAGTTGTGATCTTGCTATAAAATTAGGTTTGCTTATTAATTCTGTTCTTTTACTTCTCATTGTTGTAAAGGTTTATTGATATTTCAAAGAATCTTAATTATCTTTTCTTCGATAAAATTAATATTTTGTATTTGTTGATTATAAAAAATTATGAAATAAAATCAGGTACGATCAAATAATTCTTGTTTGAATTTATCTGATTTTTTTTGCTTTTCTGTAAAATGACTGGATCAATTTAGTTCTATAGCTAATACTGGATCAAAATGCTTTTCAGTATCTACAATTAAAAAATCAATATGTTTTGCCCGTATCTTATTAATTCATTTTTGGTTGTTTGTTTCAAAAATATCTGCTACCCTTACTTTAGGGAAGATTATATATTTTCAGTTATAGTTTTTTTGTAAAATTTTTTGTAAAATTAGAAAAAATTGATATTCACTATATGAAAAAAAATATTGTTTTTTTTGATAATTTATTATTTCGCCTTGTTGATTAAAAATTATAAGAAATAATCCTAATATAAGTATAATTCCTAAAATATATCGTAAAATCATTTTTTATTATTTAAAATAAAACAAGGTAATTATACCTTGTTTTTCTAGAAAAATCAAATTTTAATAAGTAATTCACGATAATAATCCGATAGTTTTGGCTAATTCAAAGTTGGAAGCATGTAAATATCTACTAGTACTCATTATACTTTTATGTCTTGCTAGTTTTTGAATTTTATATAATTCTACTCCATTTTGTGCAAGTCTTGTAATATAAGTATGTCTAAAAGTATGTGCTGTAAATTTAATATTTAGTCTTTCTGAAAATCTTTTAACTGCATGTTGTAATGATCAAGTACTTAATCCTAAAATTGTTCTACATGTGTGCATTTCTGCATTTTTCTTACAAAGCAAATAAGTTTTTTCTGGTAAGAATATAGCTGCAGTTGCTCAACCTTTTCATTGTATAGGTATTTGATATACTCAAGCTATGAATTGAGCTGAATAAAATTGTTTTTTTGTAATTCTACAAGCTTCATCTACTCTTAATCAAGTATTAAGCATCAAAAAAATTGAAGCCTGTAAATTTAATTTTTCTTTTTTTAGATTTTTAAGAATTTTTTCTTCTTCATTATTATTTAGATATCTTGCTTCTTTTTGATTATACTTTTTAACTGCAATTTGTTCTGGGTGAATACATCAGTATCACTCACTTATACAAAATTTAAGAAATGCTCTTATTTGTACTGCTATTACTCTTTTTGTTCCATCTGATCGTTTTTTATTTCAATAAATGTAATTCTCAATTGTTTTTGAAGTTGTTTTATACCAATCTTCTCAATTAGAATTAGATACTATATAAGCTTTTTCTGTATTTTGTATATATTTTTTAATTGTTTGTTCTGGGAAACCCTTTCTTGATAATTTAATTGCAAAATCTGCTAATGCTTTTTTAAGTGTTGGCATTTTTAATAGAATTAAGAGTAAAATAAACTTGCTATTATTACAAGTTTTATTATACTCACTACATACAGGGAGGCAAAAACTCTGTAAAAGTGAGCTTAACCGCTTACTTTTTTTTATTTAAGCAGTTATTTTATAATTGAGAAAACAAACGAAACTCGTTAGAGTCTTCTTTTGTTTTCTCTTAAACAATTCCTGAAAAATTTAGACATAAAAAATCACCAAAAAATCCCATTTTTTGGCTTGAGACTTTTTGGAGCTAAGTTTTGTCAAAAAGTCTTGATTTTTTAATGGCAAATTTTTACAGACAAAAATTTTCATTTTTTTAAAAATAGCTTGATTTTTATTTCAAAAATAATATATAGTGAATGATGTTTTAAGAAAGTATTGAATTTAATAGACTTTCTTCTTGTGTATTGTTAGTTGTTAACTTTGATTTTCTAAAAATTATTCAGAATAAGAAAAAAATCTGACTCTAGAGTTTTAAAGCTCCATTTGAGTCAGATTTCTTTTTATTTTATGAAAGTATTGTTTAATTGGTTGTTTGATCTTGGTCATTGAATCCGTGCATTGTTCTATAGTTCTCACCTACAGGCAAGAGTCTACCAATAATCACGTTTGACTTAAGATCTGAAAGCGTATCAATAGATCCTCTAAGAGAAGCTCCTACCATTACTCTGATAGTTTCCTGGAATGATGCAGCAGAAAGCCAAGAATCACTCTCCTTTGCAATTGTTGTCAATCCTAGAGCAACTCTCTTCCCTTGAGCAAGTCTCTTTCCTTGAGCTTCAAGTTGAGCATTTACTTTGATAAACTCTTCATACTTCACATAAGTACCAGGAATAAAGCTTGAATCTCCTCCATCTTCAATAAAGACTTTTGAGAAGAGCTGCTTTACCACAACTTCGATATGCTTATCATTAAGGTCTTGTCCCTGAGATGCGTACACTCTCTTGGACTCACTAATGATATATCTCTGAGCTTGAAGATCTCCTACGATGTTTTTGTATTCCATCACATCAAGAGCTCCAGTAGTCAAGATTTCACCTTTGTACACTCTTGCTCCTACCTTAGTCTTCTTTGGTGTGAGACCAACAAGTGATTTTGTAAAGATTTCCTCTACTCCGATAGTGATAAAATCTTCATTGATATCAAGCACTTTTCCAGCTTCTTTGATCTTAAGTTTTGAAGATCCTTTAGCTGCATAGGCTGCTCCCTTAGCAAGAAGTTCACCTGGTTTTACAGTTACTGTATATCCCTCTTTTACAAGGTATGATCTTTTCTGCATTTCTCCTGTAATTCTAATCTTTCCAAACTTTCCTCCTTCTGGAGTTTCCTCAAATGAGATCACACCGTCAAATGGAGCTACGATAGCTGGATTCTTTGGAGGTCTTACTTCAAAGAGCTGCTTAACTCTATCAATACCTGAAGCTTCTGCTGCTCCGGCAACTCCACCATCGTGGAAGGTATCAAGAGTAAGCTGAGTTGAAGGTTCTCCAATAGACTGAGCAGCAATCACTCCTACAGGAACTCAAACTTCTACCATATTTCTTGTGGCAAGGTCCATTCCATAACACTTCTGGCAGACACCAGAGATACAATGACAAGTAAGTGGACTTCTTACTTTGATAGTAGAGATTTTTGAGGTTTCAATCAGGCTTAAAGCTGATTTATTGATCATCTCTCCTGCGCGAAGGATCTTTACTCCATTTTCATCAATAACATCTTCGGCAACAGTTCTACCATAGATGAGAGATGCAAATTTTTCTCCCTTGAGTTCAGCTTCTTCTCTAGAGTAAATGATATATTCACTAGATCCACAGTCCACTTCTCTAACAATAAGTTCTTGAGACGCATCACAGAGTTTTCTAGTAAGGTATCCTGATTCAGCAGTTCTAAGGGCAGTATCGGCCTTACCTTTACGTCCAGAGTGGGCTGAAATAAAGTATTCAATAGGCTTAAGTCCTTCTACAAATGATGATTTGATAGGAAGTTCAATAATTTCTCCTTTTGGATTTACCACGAGCCCCTTCATACCTGAGATCTGTGTAAGGTGAGTCTGAGAACCTCTCGCCCCAGAGTCAATCATAGTATAGAGATTATTACCAGCACCGATGATGGATTTCAGATTTTTTTCTACTGATTTTTTTACATCAGTCCAGATCTTTACTACGAGTCTATGTTTTTCTTCTTCTGAGAAGAATCCTTTGTAATAGTACTTGAGCACTTCATTATTGTCAAGGTCTCCAGCCTTAAGGATATCTTCCTTTTCCTTTGGCACCTTCATGTCAAGGATATTGATAGAAGTAGCGGCAATAGTTGAGTATTTGAATCCGTAGTTTTTGATTGCATCGGCAACTTTTACGGTAGTTTGCATATCATATTTATCAAAGATATCAGAGAGAAGTCTCTTGAGATCCTTATTTCCCATCTTTCTATTTACATAAGGATAATCCTCAGGCAAGATAGAATTGAAGATTACTCTACCAATAGTTGTTTGAATAGGTTGATTGTCCTCGAGAACTACGATCTTGTCTTTCAAAGTTACTTGCTTATTATTGAAAGCATCAATTGCTTCTTGAAATGAGGCATACCTAGCAACTGGATGTACTTTAGACTCCCATTCTTCTTCAGTATTGTAATCAGGATACTTTTCACTGAAAGTATCTGTAAGAAAGTAGATTCCAAGCACCATATCCTGTGAATGCGTAATCGTTGGGTCTCCAGAACCTGGCTTGATAATATTTTTGTCAGCTGCGATAAGTTCGCGTGCTTCTTTTTGTGCTTCATCTGAGATAGGAAGATGCACTGCCATCTGATCACCATCAAAGTCGGCATTAAACGCAGGACATACTAGAGGATGAAGTCTGATTGTTTTACCAGGCATCAACTTAATTTTGAAGGCTTCGATTGAAAGTCTGTGAAGTGTTGGTGCACGGTTAAGCAAAACATATTTGTCCTTGATTACTTCTTCAAGGAACTTGAGTGCCATTGGATTTCCATCTTTGATCAGCTTTTCAGCCTGTTTTGGGGTATAAACAATCTTTTTTTCGATAAGCTTTCCGATGATGAATGGAGTAAACATCTTTACTGCGATATAGATTGGCAAACCACATTCGTTAAGATTGAGGTCTGGACCTACAGTAATGATAGATCTTCCTGAGTAATCTACTCTCTTTCCGAGCAAATTCTTTCTGAAGACTCCCTCCTTTCCTGAGAGCATATCTGAGATAGATTTGAAGACTTTTACTCCAGAACCACCCTTTCCAGCTGGATTTTTTTCTCCAACCAAAAGATTATTGATAGACTCCTGAAGAAGTCTGATTTCATTCTTTTTTACGATATCTGGCATTCCAACTTGGATCATCTTCTTGAGTCTTGAGTTTCTCATCAATACTCTTCTATAGAAGAGGTTTACATCTGAAGATGCGAATCTTCCTCCATCAAGCTGAACCACAGGTCTAATGTCAGGTGGAATCACAGGAAGTTTTCTAATGATCATATTCTCAGGTTTTACGCCAGAAACATAGAGATTGATAAGCAATTTGATCAAACTCATCATCTTCTTTTTCTGATCTACAGATTTGATATTTGGGAATTCTTTCACCCTTCTTTTGATCTCTTTTTCAACGTCAATAGACTTGAGCATAAGGAGAATTCCCTCTGGTCCTGATGAAAATGGGATCTTATTAGCATATTGATAGAAAAAGTTTCTGTAATCTGACTCAAGAATTGTTGTTCCAAACTTGAGATCTGCGATAATTCCTCTCATTCTATGATATTCAGCTTCAAGAGACTGCTTATTTTCCTCATAGAGTTTTTTAACTGTTTCCATTTTCTTTCCCTCCTTTTCTTCTTGTTCTCTCTTGAAAAGAGCATCAAGTTCTTTGAGAGTATTTTGATAATCAGCATCTACCTTAGTAATGATTTCATCTTTAAGCTGATCTGAGATATCTTTTACTACTACATATTTTACATAGGTAAGAATTTTTTCAATTTCAGTAGCTGAAATCTGAAGCAACTGATGGATACCTCCTGATGGAGATTTTTTATACCATTCGTGTACAATAGGAGATGCTAGATCAATATGTCCCATTCTCACTCTTCTTTCACGAGAAGAAGCAACCTCTACTCCACACTTTTCACATACGATTCCCTTATATCTTGGTCCTTTATATTTTCCACAGCTACATTCGTAGTTTTTCACTGGTCCAAAGATCGATTCACAAAAAAGTCCTCCTTGCTTTGGTTTTCCAGATCTATAGTTTACAGTATCAGAGCTATCTACAACTCCACGAGACCATTTTTCGATCTCTTCCATTGAAGCGAGCGTAACCATCAACCCATCAAATTTTGTATTATTCATCAAAAGTGCAACATAAGATATAAATATCTGCTTCGCAGTTTTTGTCCATTTCTTAGAATTGTAAATCGCTTATCCGAGGAGAAAGAGTCTCCCCAGATAAAGATCAGATTTTTACTCTATTTGTCCAAAATCTTCTAGATCTTCTGCGATCTTTCCCATCATTTCTCCCTTGCTATTGCTTTCATCTTCATCATTATCTACATCTAGATGTGCAGTTGCAAGTTCTTGTTCGAGGGAAGCCGTCATAATTCCAGAAAGTCCAAGACTTTTGATTTTTTCAATTCTTTCTTCGTAAATTTTATCCATTTCATCTGCAGTCAAAGGCACAATATTTTGTCCCAAACCTTTGAAAAGGTAGGTCAAAAGATTGAACGACTCAGGAAGACCTCAGATCTTTGGTTTTTGAGATTTGATAATAGATTCATAAAGCTTATTTCTACCGATCACATCATCTGACTTCACAGTAAGCATTTCTTGAAGCGTATATACTGCAGAGTATGCCTCCAAAGCCCACACTTCCATCTCTCCGAATCTCTGTCCTCCTTGTCTGGATTTTCCTCCAAGAGGCTGCTGAGTAATCAATGAGTATGGTCCTACAGATCTTGCATGGATTTTATCCTCTACCATATGTACAAGCTTGAGCATATGCATGTATCCAACAGTTACCTGCTGAGCATAAGGTTCACCTGTTTCTCCATCGTAAAGAGTTGTTCTCAGCTTGTCTTCAAGTCCAGCCTTTTTAGCAAGAGCTACAATCTCCTCTACTCCGATTCCTCAGAAAGTTGGAACTGCAAATTTTACTCCAAGTTCATGTGCAATAAGTCCCAACTGAGATTCAAACAACTGTCCAAGGTTCATACGAGAAATTACACCAAGAGAGTTAAGTACTACATCGATAGGCTTTCCATCTGCTGAGTATGGCATATTTTCTTCTGGTACTACAATCGCTACGATACCCTTGTTTCCATGCTTACCAGCAAGTTTATCTCAGATTTCAATTTTTCTTGTAGTTGCTACATATACTTTGATCTTTTTTCTCACACCAGCCATCAAGTTGTCTCCTTTCTTTGAATCAAGAATCACTACATCGATAACTTTTCCTTCAGATCCAGATGGCATATAGAGCGAAGTATCTTTTACATTCTTTGACTTATCACCAAAGATTGCTTGAATCAACTTTTCTTCTGGTGTCAATTCTCCCTCTCCCTTTGGAGTAATCTTTCCGATAAGGAGGTCTCAACCTTTAACCGTTGCACCAATTCTAATAATACCATCCTCATCGAGGTTAGTAAGTTTTGACATAGCAACTCCTGGGATATCATTAGTAGTTTCTTCAGGGCCGAGCTTGGTTTCTACTACCTCGATCTCATAATCTGAAATAATAACCGAAGTAAGTTCATCATCCTTTACGAGTCTCTGAGATACTACGATCGCATCTTCATAGTTATATCCTTTCCATGGCATAAAGGCAACTCTAAGTGACTTACCAAGCGCCATTTCTCCATTTACAGAACATGGACCTTCAGCCAGAATTGTTCCTTTTTGAACCTTTTGACCAAGATCTACACAAGGAACTTGGTTGATTGCAGCTTTTGAGTTTGATTTTTCAAATACAACAAGCTTATAATCCTTGATTCCTTCCTTATATTTTACCTTAACATGCGCTCCGTCTACTGCGATCACTTCTCCATCACCTTCAGCCTTGATCGTTGCATGGGCCATCTTCATGATATCTCCTTCAATACCTGTTCCTACAAGAGGAGCATCGTTTTTGAGAAGAGGAAGCGCCTGTCTTTGCTGGTTTGAAGCAACAGAGGCACGCACGGCATCGTTATGATCTACAAAAGGGATAAGTCCTGTATTAGGAGAAAAAATCTGACTCAAATTCACGTCCATATGAGTAATTTCATTTACGTGAAATGTTGACATTTCTCCATACTTTCTCGCAGCAATTCTTGTATTGAGAATATTATTATATTCATCAAGTGCTGTAGTCGCATCAGCGATTACATATTTTTCATCCATTTCTGGAGAGATATATTCTACTTCTCCAGTAAAGTAAGGCTTTACTTTTACAGGTTTTTGAAGTTTTCCATATGTCTTTTCAATAGCTTTAGCAGCCTTTTCATCAATATGAGTATCCTCCTTTACCAAAACTTTAGTAGTTGGATTTCCCTTAGCATCAAGATCAAAGATATCACGATGTGCGATACGACCGATGAGCAATTCAGCTTTTGGTTCTACCTCACGGAAAATTTTCAAAGCAGGTGTCTCGAGGAATCCTTCTTCGTTGATTCTTGAATAAAGTGATTGGTAAATTACAAGTCCAATATTTTGTCCTTCTGGAGTTTGGATTGGACAGATTCTACCATAATGCGATGGGTGAACATCTCTCACCTCAAACTTTGCAGTTTCTTTCTTTAAACCTCCAGGTCCAAGAGCAGTAATCTTTCTTTTATTTTCAATTTCTGCAAGTGGATTGATCTGTTCCAAGAACTGAGAAAGCTGAGATGTTGCAAAAAATGATTTGATTGAGTTATCAATCATTTTGAAATTTACGAGATCTGTAATTTTATGCTGGTGATCTCCTTCATCCATCTTAAGAACTGAGAGCTTTCCTTTTACAGATTTTACGAATTTTCTCATTACTGGCTGAACATGAGCATAGAGGATTTCTCCCATAGTTCTCACTCTCTTGTTAGAAAGATGATCAGCATCATCTTCGTAGAATCCTTTTTTATGATTACAAAGATTCAAAAGATACTTAATAGCTGCGATCAAATCCTCACCATCAAAAACATTAGCCTCTGGTCCTTTTAACGGTTTTTTGAGATTAAGTTTTGCATTGATCTTTCTTCTCGCGATAGATCCAATAGTAATTCTCTCTTCAAGCAAGAATTGTCCTTTGATATAATCCAAAGCAGACTGAGGATCAATCAATTCTCCTGGTCTTAGCTTGCTATAAATATGTTCTGCTGCAGAAAGTGCGTCTACAGTAGGATCCTTTTTGAGTGTAATATCAATAAAATCTCTATCATCCTCTGTCTCAACTAGGTTCTTGAATGTTTCTCTAATAGATTCATCAGTCTCGAGTCCAAACGTTCTCAAAAGAGAAGTAATTGAGAATTTTCTTGATTTATTGATTCTTGCAACAACATTTCCATTTTTTTCTACACTCACCTCAAGCCATGGTCCATTTTCTGGAACAAGTTTGAAAGAGTACCAGAAATCTTTTTGTCCATAAAAGATTCCGTATGATCTAACGATCTGTGAGTTGATTACTCTCTCTACTCCGTTAACAATATATGATGCAGAAGGAGTCATAAGAGGAAGAATTCCTACATTTGCACGCTTGTTGAAAAGCACCTTTTCTGTAGGTTTTTTGTTTGGATTTGCTTCATCCTTATCCACCTCTACAAGCTTTACTTGAGCGGTAATAATTCCACCATAAGTAAGTTCTTTTTTCTTACAAACTTCAATAGACTCCATAGGTTCAGATACTTTCAAATCTGAGATCGTAATATAGAGTTTATCCCCTGCGATATCCCAGATTTTTTCTTCGTTTGCAAAAAGTTTATTAAGATAGATATTGATAAAATCATCAAAACCTTTCTTTTGCAAACCGAGGAGATCAGGGATCTCTCCATAGGTTCTTGGCTGAGCCAAAAAGATTCTTCCATCCTTTTGATAATAATCCTTGAAAAGCTCCTGAGCCTTAGGATTGAGTTGATTTTTTTCTTTTTTAACAGAAGAAACAGGCTTACTAGTCTTAGAAGCCTTTTCTGCTGCGGGTTGTTTTTTATTTACCATCAAGTATGTTATAGAGAAATAAACGGTAATAAGTGGACAGTTTCCCATCCCGCAAAGCTATTATTATTGAAGAGAACACGATTTTCAAAGACCACATCCATTGTATGCTCAGGATTCAACAACTCGCTCAATAAAGCGAAAACAGACAAAAAAGTCTGATTTCTTTATTTTTTTATCTTTTATCTTCGAGATAGCTATGACCAAGCCCTCAAAAACAAAATTGCGTATAATAAGTCAAAAGACAGAAAATTATTTCTGTCTCTGAACGGTAAGCTGATGTCTACCTTTTGCTCTTCTTCTAGCGAGCACTCTTCTACCAGTCCATGACTTCATTCTCTCTCTGAAACCATGAGTTCTCATTCTTTTTGTCCACTGGTATTTTCTAATTCTTCTTAATTTAGATGCCATGAGAATATGTTAATAAGAATATAAACTATCTGCTGATGAAATTCAAGAGTCCGAGAGTTCTCGCTCTGATAATTTCTTGTCTTACAGCTTTTTGAGTCTTTACTGAGTTTCCAGTATAGAGTCTAGGCTTGATATCTCCAAATCTAGTAAGGTAATACTTCAAGATAGGGATTGCCTTCCAGTTGATATATTTTGCATTTCTCGCATCTGCAAAGAAGGTAATCTTTTGACCAAATCTCTTGTCCTTGATATCTTCGATAGCCTTGTCAAATTCAGACTGAAGTGCTTCAAAGTGGTAGAACTTTTGTCCAGCAGACATCTTGTAGATTTCGTATCTTACAACAATCTGGTTATACAAAAGAGCTGCCTTTACTTCCTTTACTTGTTGAGGATCAAGGTTAAGAAGGTATGATACAAAGTAAGCCTTTGTATTCTTGTCTCTAAGTTTGAAAGAAAGATTTTGAATTCAGATTTCATCTTTTTCTTTTACAGTGAATTTTGCTTCAAGATCTGCCATGAAAGCTTTTCTATCTGCTTCTGAAGTGTTTGCATTGAGCAAAAGCACCAATTCATAATTTTGCATACAATTGCGAAATAATAAATAAAAGGGTTAGATACTTTTTGATTCGCCGATCGGTATCCAGTATAAAGAAATATCAAGAGAAATCAAGAGAAAGTAATTTTTTTACTCTAGGAGAAAAGTCATTCACGTCTCTGCTCAGGAAACCCCTTTTTCATAGTCAAGATTATAGTTCAAATAGAGCATCTCTCCTGCGACAAAAAGTTCAAAATCAACAACCCCAGGTCCTCCTGAGTCTTCACAAATCGCCTTTCCTTTAAGCGACTCCTGCTCTGGGAAAAGTTGGACTGCATAGCAACGATCTAAGATACGGAATGGTGTGAGATTACCATACGATTGGATCAGATTTTTTGCCTTTTGAGTATCAAAATGAGCTAATGCAAATAAAAAGTCCAAAATCTGGCTTCTTTTGTGGTCTTTAGCCTGATAACGATTGAATCGACAGGTCTGATCTTGAAGCTTTCCCTCAATCACGACTCAAGTCTGCCCTTCATACTCTGTGATAATCTTATCCACAAAAAGATCCCTTGAAAGCTCAGCTAATGGATAGGCGAAAAAATCTCCTGTTTGGACTGATTTCTGATTGGAAGGTATTTGGATCGGAAGATGCGGAATGATCGAGAAATCATAACGATCAGCGACTCTACACCAGTAAGTCTCTCTTTTGAGTTCAATTCCCTCAGAAATTTCAGGAAGTGCAGTCAACTCCTCAAAGCTCAATCTCTGAGAGTATCGCCCCATCCAAAAGAATTCTAAAATTCAGAGAAGAAGTAGGGAAAGTGTGATGATGAGGTATTTTTTCATCCTATTGACACACAAAAAAGAGAAATAAATGCTAATTATTAATACTATTTTATTTTTGTTTCTATAGTTATTTTACCAAACTGACACGGACAACTATGACCTCACAAAGATTGTTGTAAAAAATCATAAAAGATAAAGCTATTATAGCCTTTAGTATTGTAAATAAGTAGCTCTGGATCTCTATCTCCGACTAATAAGAGTGAATAGCATTTGAGATCTTGTCCTGTGATACCAACCTTACTACAATCATAATCCACAATATTCTCTATAAAGTTTTGAAAATACAACTTCATCCACTCTGAAAAGCTCAAGAGATTATCATTGGGAGCATATTGCAGATATGACCTATCTTTTATAATAGCATCAGGATCAAAGGTTTGCATATTTTTATTTTTAGGATAATATTTTTCACCTACAGACTGCATCACATCTCCTATCGGATAGATTTGATTTCACGAAAAATAGAAAGCGTCCCACCTACCTGTCCATGTCCAATCTTCTTCTCGTGCTGGAGAATAATCCCAATGAATCTTGTTTATATTTGGTTGAGATACCGTGAGCCCATATTCGGGGATATAATAAGAAAATTGATATCCCGTCAATGGTCAGCAAATCGTGCAATGATTGTGCGCCTCTCCTGCGTAAATAGGGCAGATATCTGCATTAGAGGTAAAACGACACTTTGTTTTTGATTTTAGATCACGATACTCTTCATAGTAGCCGCTTCGAATTTCTTGGTCGAGTAAAATTCCTCCCAAATGCTGTTCTCTCCCTATCTTGTCAACATAAAACCTCACTCCAGTCAACACAAACTCCTCAACTTTCTTTTCTACAAAAGGAGTCTCAAAAGTCTGATTCTGAACGATTGGTTGATCTTGATTTGATGGATCTTGAGATACTTGAGGATGAATCTGACATCCTGCGAAAAACAGAAAAAAAAGAAGAAGACTGATTTTTTTCATTGGTTTTTTTGGTAAGAGAGATAAACTATCTTTTTCTATTCTCCAAAATAATATCATCTAATGCAGCCCCACACCTGTCTCGATCACAAGTATAATAAAGAAAGCTATTATAACCTTGGGTATTGAAAATCACTAAAGGTACATTCCAAACCCAAGCTGGCTTTACAACAAAACAGGTAAATCCTGATCCTTGAATGCGAGAGTTTTTACAATCATAAGGAACGATTGTCCCTGTAAAATTTGGGAAATAACGATCAAACCATCCAGAAAAAGAGAGACTTTCATAATTTGGAGCATATTGCAAAGCTCCATGGGGATAATCTATTGTTGGATGATACCAGCTAGTAACTTGATTTCCTGTAAAAAAGTACTCCTCATTTCTTCCAGAAAAGATCTCTTCTCGTCTAGGATACATCAACTCAGGAGCAACCCAATCTGCACGAAGAGTGAGTCAATATTCAGGCACTTTATAAGTAAAACGGTATCAAGTAAGCGGTCAGCAAAGTTGACATGTACATCCAGTAACACATCCGCAACGATCTCAATCACGGCTAATAAAGCATTTTTTTTGTTTTCTATATTGCTTTTGAAGTTGCTTGAGAAAAGAGAAGTTCTGCTCTCCATACTTAAATAAAAAATCTCCATAATCCTCTTCTCTAGGAAACAAAAAGCCCGTTAAACTTATTTCTTCCATAGCTTTTTCTACAAAAGGAGTCTGAAAAGTCTGATTCTGAACGATCGTTTGTAGTTTGTTTGGTTGGTCTTGCTGTATTTTACTCGGTTTATAATACAACACTTTATACACGATCAAACCTGAAAATCAGAGTCCTAATCCCAAAAGAAAAATTATACAGAGAAGAAGTTTTTGTTTCATTATAAAGTTATATAAATAAAATCATAAAGGTGGACATGAATAGATATCCACCTTAATGTAAGTTTAACAAAGTCCTACTGCTATAGCATTATAGGTTCCATCTGCTCCATTCGCAAGCATCGAATTCAATAACTTAGAATAAAGAACATATCTTGTATTATTCACATATGAACCTGTCAAAGCTTAGATTCGATTCTTAAACTCATTTAGTTTATCATCTTTCATAAACTCATTAATCTTTCGATAATCTCCTACATCGGAACGAATAGCTACGAGAATCAGTATCTTTTGATCCAATGATATCTCTAGACAAACCTTCATCTCTTGATGATTTTTAGTTATAAGCTTTTCCAACTTAAGAAAAGAGGCTCCATCAACAAATCCCCGAGAAATTTTCAAATAAAGATTGCTAAGAGAGATGTAAGTTCCGCCAAGTTGTTCTTGGATAGTCTTGGTATGATGAATATTGTTTTTTTGAGATATTTGTCTATGAGATGGAGTGTATTTTTTTTACTGAGAGAAATCAAGGAAAAATCAATAAAAAAAGACAAGGCAATCCTTGTCTCTACAGCGAAAACTTCGCTTTATTTCTTCAATTTTAATGTATATACTTCTTTTGAAGTTGAGAATGAATAGTCGTAGTTTTCATTTGCTTTTACTTCTACTTCATTGTCAGTTGCTTCATAAGTAGTGGAAACCTGCTTATGTAAAATTCCAGGTCTCACCTTTGTGAAAGTAGAATTGATCACATGAGTTCCAGGAG
>ERZ773267.1203-NODE-1203-length-14887-cov-3.492314_pt1 | contig 14887 bp, 14 predicted proteins | sample MGYA00511959_ERZ773267 | MGnify/ENA primary metagenome ERZ773267 (study PRJEB29015, sample SAMEA2738165) | human oral metagenome | biome: human oral; feature: human-associated habitat; material: saliva | place: China | collected 2240 ... | reverse complement strand
TCTCCTCGATAGATACAGCGCATCTGTGCAAATCTGGGGGACCTCATTTTATCAGCGCTTCCTTAAGATTCTGCAGCGCCTTGAAGAAATTCTCTGCCTTTTTCATAGAGCAAAACACCATCCCTTTGAATTTCTTCCAAAAGTTCTGGCTGCACAGGATCGTCCAAGTTGACGACATCGAACATCAGAAGCGTCGGCAATTCCTCGTCCACATCGAGGGAGAATCGCACAACATCGCCGCCTGCAACCGCGAGATCGACGTCGCTGCGCTCCCAGTTGTCCCCACGCGCCCGCGAGCCGAAGAGCACGACACGCGATAGACCGTACTTGCGTGCGAGCCGTACTATCCCCTCGCCAATAGGATTCGGCAGATTCATCGAAAAACCTCCTGTATGACCTTCAATCGCGCTGCAACTTCCCCATCCAGCGCCGCCAGCATCGCAAAGTACCCGCCCTTCACAGCCGCATAAATCACCTGCCGCAGCCTCTCATTCGATTGACGATCATGTGTCCGCAATATCTTCTCCATATTCTCCGCAATCTGCGCATCCATAAGCTCTAAAAACTCTGCACAACTTGTTCTCCTAGCCATCTCGAGTATATTTTATTGAAGTGCAAAACTCAGCCATGATACATATATGGATACTTCTTTGCAAACCATTCGATCCACGGAATATCCAAGTCCTCCAAGGCGCATTTCTTCAGGTACTCATCTCGCCACCAAATATAACCTCTCTCCAGCGCTTCCTCAACTACCTGATTCTGCACTTCTTCCGGCAAACCATAAATAGGGTTGCACATTCCGTCAGACGTAGAATTGATCTTATTGCGAATCATCTCCAGACCACCCAAAGATGAAAAGTGCCAACCGCCACGTATCATTGGAAATTGATTACGCCGCGAACGCAGCATTTGCATCTCCACAATCTGTCCATATTCCGCAAGAATCAAGCCGCACCAATTCGAGTCTCTCTGATAGTTGATAAAAAAATTATACATCGCCTGTTCACACACCACAGGACTGTATCGCAAAAACTCACGTATGTTTGAACGTTTGCTCATGTAAGGCAGCGCCCGAAAAAAACAACGCGCATTGCGCGACAAACCGCGCAGTCCTTCGCGCTCTGCCACGCACTCGAACGTAGAAAAAATATGAACTTCGCCGATACCAGATTTCACCTGTTGCAAAAGATCTGGCGCAGCAAACTCGTCGACATCAGACAAAAGAATAATATCGTCATCCTTGCAGTCAACAAGAGCATTCTTGATATAATTCCGCTGAAAAATCTCGATCGACCAATCGCTATCATACGGCATTTCTTCCTCGATTGCCACATAGCGAATCTTTTTTTCATAAGGTGCAAAAAGCGCCTCATATTTAGGAAAATTAAACTCCTTGGGCTTATTTTGAAACGTACGATTCCCCTCGACAATGACAAACAGATCGACAACATCATAAAGCATCTTTAAGCGCCATTCAAGGAGTTCATATTCATTATAAAAGGTAAAGCAATCGTAAATCGCCAATTTCCTGCCTCCTCACTGTTCCATATCCCCGATCAAGATTCGTGAAATCGTCCGCATGGCAGCTACCTCATAAAGCGCAGCCTCATGCTCTGCCGCAAGATCGTTCTGCGGCGATGCAACTCCAGGCAAAAGCTCCATGCGGTCGTTATCGACATTGCCCATAGCTTCGCGACCGATCCAACAATCTGAATTGAACGCATACTTCGTTCCTTCCGTCATGCTTCGTGCAATCGAAGTGTACGAAAATCCCTCAGGCGCAATTAGCTCGATCAACGTCGGCACAATCGCCGTATGTCCGCCTACAGCATCCTTGGGCAGGATATCTTTCTTCACGCCGTTGCCATACAAGACGAATGGAACGCTCTCGTGCTCAAAAAGCGTCGACTTTGCTGTAGGATCCATGCGAATCGAATGATCGCCCGTGATCACGAAAAGGCTGTCCGGATAAGCCGCCATCGTCCTGCGCACAAAATCCGTCACCACCCTGTCCATATAGCGGTAGTGTCCCACTTTCAAGGCGAGTTGCTCCGGATGCTCCGTGCGTCCCTGCAGCACACCTTCCAATTCTGCCGTATCAATGCCCTCTGCAGCAAGATCAATATCGTAAGGTGGATGATTGGAAATCGTCATGACGAGATGAACCGTCGGTTCTTCCTCTGCCAAATGCTCATAAAGCGCCTCAAAGAGGTGCCCGTCCGTCGTCCCCCAAACATTCTGCCGCGGCGCATTGTAGTCCGGCGCACCATAAAAGGCGTCAAACCCTTGCGCGAGCGACATCTTCTTGATGGAATCCCACTCAGGAAATCCCCCGTACCAAAACTCCACACGATAGCCTAAGCGCTGAAACTGCGGCGCCATCGAAGTGATATACGCCTCTCGGAAACTCTTTGGCTGATAGTTCAAATCCATGCCGACATCGCTGAGACCCGTGACAAGCCCCGTGATCGCCACCAGAGTAAACGTACCGTTCGGCATAAAGGACTGCGTATAAAAGGCTCGATCCTCGGCAATCAGACTCTTGATGCCATCGGCGCCATGAAGATCGGCATACTCGGGAAGCATCGGCCACTGCGCATACGTTTCACCGAGGATGATGAAAATATGCTTCGGCTTAGGCAAACGCGCCCCCTTCGTCGTGCGCGTGAGACTTGCCTCAAGCCCCTCCCCCTTATTCATGTCCCCCCCCAGGAAACTACTGTATTCCTCAGCACGCGATACATCAATGAAACTGACACCGCCATTCTTTTGCATATTAAGGTAAAAATCCCGCACGCGATACATCGCCTGAAGATCATCCAGAATGCACTCATTAAGGAAAGGATCTCTTGTTATCGAAGCATTCTCCCAGTTGATCGAATGCGCATAATTAAAACTTCCCCCGAAGCGAATAAAGATAAAAAATATCGGAATGAATAGAAACAGCCCCATGCCTGCCGCCCACCGATTCAAGCAATTCGGCAATGGCATCGTTTTCGTACACAGCAGACGACGAAGCAAAAAATAGGACGCTGCAGTCAAAACAGCGGCTGCCAAAAGGCGCATCGGCAGCGCATACGACTCAACCAACATCGAGAAAATCGTCTGCATATCCTCATGCAGCCCCTGCACGACTTCCCTGCCAAACGTCGCATGAAAAACCTCATAATACGGAAACCGCGCCTGAAAGAGCACGGCAAGGACTGCACTCCCCACCGTTCCGAGCCAAAGCCGCAGACGATCAAGCTGCAGCTTAGGCAAAACAAGCTCGGGCAAAGAGCACAGCACAAATCCAAAGAGTGCCATCGCTCCCGCAGATTTTAGACTAAGACGAAAGCCCAACCAAAGAGCAACGAGCACCTCTTCCATCGACGAACTCGGCAAGATTGCCTCTGATAAATATAGCATAAAGTACGCACGATAAAAACAAATAACAACCAAAAAGAAGCCGAACACCTTCAAGTCTTTTTGCAAATTAGCAAACACTTTCTCCAAGCGCAATTCCAAGCCCCCTCGCATTGCCGAATCGCATACGCCCTAATGTGAAATCCATCTCATCTAAATCCTTCAGTCTATACTCTCTGTCATAAGCGTTCCGCAGTGGAACGGTCTGCATTTTTATCTTCAATGACATCGGCTGTCAATGATAGTCCCATAAGCAGACAGTACTCTATCAAAATAGAAACTTGATTGATATTGGTATCCGTCAAGCCTTCAAGATGAACGCCTGCAAAGACGAGGATTCCCATGAGAGCGCAGGGGAGCTCTATGCGACCATGCTCTTTCTGATACCTTCGCCACAAACAAGAACAAATGTATCCATGCAGAATGAGATATGCCGACAACCCCAGCACCCCTCCCTCAGCCAGATGTTTAAGAATATTATTATGCGGATGTCCATGCCCTGTATCGGGACGATCCGGAGAAATAGGTCGCTCCTTGGCTTCTGGTGGAATGTAGATGACGTTATAATACCAATAATACTGATTCATCCCTACCCCTAAGACAGGAGCTTCCTTCCACATGGAAATAGCCGCCTTCCACATATATGTCCGCTCAAGATTGGACTGCATATGCGGATCCGTCAGCGTAGCAGCACGTTGCATATACATCGGTGAAAATGCAAGCACTCCTCCCACACAAAAGAAAGCCACAATAAGTCCCAAAAGGATCTTTTGCCGATATCGTTGTTCTACAAGGAGGCACAGCAATATCACGCCAAGAAAAGCCAGCCACGCTCCCCTTGTCTGCGTCAGGAAAAGAATCCCTAGCGAAAATGCTGTCATCAATCCCAATCCCAAACGTTCGAACAAAGAAAAATATGCTTTTCTAGAAAAGAAAAATAAGACAGGAATCGCCATCAGCATATGACTTCCAAGAAAGGTCGCGGCATGAACGAGACCCGCGGGCCGGTATCCCCATGGATTCGATACGATTTGAAACAATGCCACACTGTCGTTAATGAGAACAGACGCAGCGAAAGCGAATACGAAGTACCGTACCTGCTTTTGTGTACGTATATACAAAAGCACAAAAAACAGCGGCATAAAACGATAAGCGATTCCTACGACGGCCTGCATGGAGTCGATCGGTTGTCGCGATTCCAAGCCACAAACCAGCCAAACGCATAAGTAAAGAAGCACCACGAATCCTAACTTCTTGTCTACCACGGGCAGTTTTCCCATACGCACATAATGCACAATCATGAGAGCGATCCCCAAGACGATTGCCGTTACGGTTGGCCCTGTAGCTATGTTACTAAAAAAAGCCATCAAGAGCAAAAGGACGAACATGCACTTCTCATGCACCGTCTCGTTCATTAAATCCACTCCTTTGCCATCCATATGCACTCGATAAACCAACGACGACATATACGAACGAGTTTTTCAAATGCTGCTCCCATCCGACGGCACTTTTCCTGTCATCCAAGCCCCAGAACCCTCAGATGGAACGGGAACTTTTGCCTGCCGCCAACAAGGCTTCACATTGCTCCCGTACCTGTTCCGCTCCCAGTCTCCACAAGCACTTCGGAGCAGGCTGACTCGGACATTCCTGTGGTGAACATTTGCATGGGCAACAAGATTCCCCCGTCGTCAGAACTCGCGCATTGGGGTTGATCGGATGCCAGCGTTTAGGGCTCGTACAGCCATACATCGTCACCATCGGCACGCCCGTGGTCGCCGCAATATGCGTTGCCCCCGTATCCACAGTCACGAAAAGATCCGTATGCAAAAAGATCGCCGCCAAATCCACAAGATCAGTTTCACCGCAAAAATTAAGAATGGGCACAGGTGTTTCCACAATAAGTTCGTCTGCATACGCTCGATCACTAGGCGCACCCACAACAAAAAATGCGGCAGAGTGCCGCTGCTTCAATGCAGTCACAACACGAATAAAATATTCTTTCGGCCAAGTTTTTAATTCAAATGTGCCTTTGATACAAAGCGCTATCTTTTGATCGGCAGAAGGCAAGCGCTGCAGCAACTCTTTCGCCTTGTTATGATTTTTATTCTCAATACGCGCAAATACAGGCTTTGCATGGTCTCGAATACCCGTAAAGCCACGGACAATCTCTTGATACGTCTCCGCCTGCAAGGTGCATTCCAAATCGTGTGTAATCGGTATCGTATGTGTATAGAACCACGTCACACGACTCGGTTCGTCGTCAAAGACACGCTCCGGCCCCACGCGTACAGGGATGCCTGCCAAGAGGCACAGCAACGCCGGACGCAACTTGCGATCAAAAGAAACCGCCAAGTCGAATTTGCGTTTTCGCAAATCCCTTATCATCATCAGCATTCGCGAGAAGGAACGCCCCTTGGCCTTGTAGTCAAAGACCAATACGTCATCAATCACAGGATTGTTTTCAACGGCCTGCCGCACGACAGGACGCACCATCATCGTGATGCGCGCCTGTGGATAAGCTTTTCGCAAAAGCACAATTGCACTGGTCGATAAAACTACATCACCCAAATTTACAAGCGCATAGACCAAAATGTTTCGATATTCCTTCATCGCAAAATCCGCTCCATACTTCACAACTCAAAGTCTCAATAAAGATGGTTAAGGCTGCACCAAAATCTCCAGCACCTCTTCCACCATATCCAGCAAGTTTCCGCCCGTATAGCGCATCCCTCGCAAACCCGCCCTTCTCGCGCATTCCATGTCGCGTTCAGCGTCGCCAATCATGACAGCACGATGACGGTCAATGCCGTATTTTTCACATGCGGCATCAATCATGCCCGTAGCAGGCTTGCGACAATTGCAAAGCCTAGCATATTCAGGGATCTTCCCTTCCGGATAATGCGGGCAATAGAAGAGGGCATCTAGATGGGCGCCCTCTTTTTTCAGTTCCTCGTTCATCCAATCGTGCAGACGAAGCACATCTTCTTCTGGATAGTAGCCGCGCGCCACGCCCGATTGGTTCGTGACGACGACGGTCAGGACGCCGCACTCGTTGAGGCGGCGGATGGCGGCCGGCGCCTCGGGCGTCCAGATGAAATCCTCGGGACGGTGCAGATAGTCCACATCGACGTTCAGCGTGCCGTCGCGATCGAAGAAGACGCAGGAGACGCCCTCATTCGTCATAGCGGAAGTAGCCTCCATCTTCAAGGAAGTCGACGTACTCCTTGACGGCAGCGCCGAAATCGTGGAAGCCGCCGTCATACCCCGCCTTCAGGAGCTGGTTCGGATCAGCTTCGGTGAAGCTCTGGTACTTGCCCTTGAGCACCTCGGGGAAGTCGCGGTAGCCGATATATCCTTTGCCCAAGGCAGAAATGACGGCATCGGCAGCTTCGTTGTAGGTGTGTGCCTTGCCCGTGCCGCAGTTGTAGATGCCTGACGGTCCTTTGTTTTCCCAGAACCAGAAGTTGACCTTGACGACATCTTTGACATAGATGAAATCGCGGCGCTGCTCGCCGTCGCCGAAACCGTCCGTGCCGCGGAAGAGTCTCGCCTCTCCCGTCTCCTTGAGCTGGCGATAGAGTTGATAAAAGATCGACGCCATCTTGCCCTTGTGTTGTTCCTGCGGGCCGAAGACATTGAAATAGCGCAGCCCAACGATCGGGCTGCGGCTCTCGTGCATGACCTGGCGCACATAGCGATCGAAAGCGAGCTTGCTGTAGGCGTAGGGATTCAGCGCGTCCTCCGCCGCATCGCCCTCCGAGAAGCCGTGGCGGCCTGCACCGTAGGTCGAAGCGGACGAGGCATAGAGGAACGGCACGCGGTGCAGCAGGCAGAAGTGCAGCAGCGTCTTCGAATATTCATAGTTGACCTTCATCATGTAGTTGACGTCATACTCCATCGTGTCGGAGCAGGCGCCTTGGTGAAATACGACGTCGATGTCGCTGCCGCCGAATTCGTCGTCTTCGATGCTCTCCAAAAAGTCGTCCTTGTGCCGATAGTCGATGAAGCGCAGACCGCGCAGGTTCTTGTAATTCTCGCCGTCCTTGAGGTCATCGATGATGAGGATGTCGTTCCTGCCCTTGCGATTCAGCTCCTTGACGATGTTGCTGCCGATGAATCCAGCGCCACCTGTGACGATGATCATGAAAAGTCCCCTCTCTTTCTCAGGCTTCTTCACGCGGCAATCCGCGCAATGCTTCTTTCAGCTCCTCGCGGCTCACAGCATAGGTGCCGAGCTTCCTGACGACGACGCTCGCCGCAAGGTTGGCGAGGAAGGCGGCGTCCCTGCCCTTGAGGCCGCCGGCAAGGCCTGCGGCAAGAACCGCGATGACCGTATCGCCCGCGCCCGACACATCGAAGACTTCCTGTGCGCGCGTCGGGATATGCACCTCTTCGCCTTCACGCACGAGCGTCACGCCGCTTTCCGAGCGCGTCACGAGCACATTCTTGATCCTGTACTTGCGCATGATGTAGTGGGCAGCCTTGAGCACCTCGGCATCCGTGTTCTTGATGGGGTCGAGGAGAAGCTCGTTGATCTCCTTGATATTGGGCGTGATGTAGTCCGCACCGCGGTACTTCGTCCAGTTCGTGCCCTTGGGATCGATGATGACGGGCACGCCGTGCGCGTGCGCCGCTTCGATGATCGCCGTCGTCGTCGCTTCGCTGCACGTCCCCTTCGCATAGTCAGAAACGACGATGGCGTCGATGCTCTCGGCAAGCTTCCCGCGCACGAAGGCGAGGAATTTGTCGATATAGATCGTTTCCAGCGGCTCGGTGCTTTCGAAATCGAGCCGCATCATCTGCTGATGACCGCCGATGATGCGCATCTTCGTCGTCGTCGGACGGTTCGTCGGGACGAGTCCCACATCATCGATCTTGTTTTCCAGGAGCTTTTCCTTCAGGGAGCGGCAATGGTAGTCTTCGCCGACGAAACCCGCGAGGATCGTGTCGCAGCCGAGGAGTGCGAGGTTGTGCGCGACGTTCGCCGCACCGCCGAGCGTTTCCTTCTGGCGCGTGATGTGGTTGATCGGAACAGGCGCCTCGGGCGAGATGCGCGTGACTTCGCCGTAGTAATATTTATCGAGCATGACGTCGCCCGTGACGAGGATCCTGCAGCGCGAGAGACGCTCCTCGACGAGGGCGAGCATTTTTTCCATGTCCATAGACTGCTCCCTTCCAACGAAATGATTTCTCTTATAATTCTACAACCTTGCAGCGATATTGTCCATCATGCGCGGGAATACGGCCGACTTTATTTTCATACTGCTGCAGGAGCTCTTCGGCATAGTGCAGCACTTCCTTGACGGGGATATTCTTCATGCACGCCATATTTTCCGCCCCTTCCCTCGGGCACTCGTGCTTGCCGCACGGGTGACAGGCTTCGGGCGTCTTCAAAAGCACATCCTTCGCGTCGTAAGGGTAAAAGCCAGGCACGGGGCTTGCACCGAACATCGTGACGATGGGCACGTTCATCGCGACGCCGACGTGCATAGGGCCGGAATCCGTAGTGACGAAGAGCGCACATTTCTTGAGGAGCGCCGCGAGTTCCGCGAGCGTGACGCGCCCCGTAAAGGTCTGCAGCATCGCATGATCGCCATGGCGCATCTTGGCGCGGCAGGCGCTGACGAGCTCTCCGTCCGTCGGTCCGCCGAAGAAGGCGACGCCGTAGCCCTTTTCCAAGAAATGGTCGGCGACCTGCGCAAAATAGTCGTCGAGCCAGCGCTTCGTCTTCCAGCTCGCGCCGATGTTCAAGGCGATGACCTTCCGCTTCTCGGGAAAGGCTTCCTGCCAAAGCTTTGCCGCGCGTTCTTCCGTGCCTTCGGGCAGCCACATCTCCAAGCCGCCGTCGTCGATGCGCTCGATGCCCACGGCTTCTTCCAATACGTCGAAATGCGAATGGATCTGGTGCTTGACCGCCTTCTTGTTTTCCATGACCTTGTCGAAGAAAGCGGAAAAGAAGGGCTTTGCATAGCCGACGATGCGCCCTGCGCCCGAGAAGGCCGCGAGCGCCGAGGCGCGTTCGTTGCGGTGCAGGTTGATGACGAGGTCGAAATGCTCGCGGCGAACGCGGCGGATAAAGCGCAAAAAAGCGAGCGGATGATTATCCGCTCCCTTTTTATCGATCAAAAGACAGCCGTCAATATGCTTGTTGCAAACGACGAGATCGGCAAGCTTCTTGTCTGCGAGAAGCGTGATGCGCGCCTCAGGGAAGTTCGTCCGAAGCGTCCGGAGGACGGGCGTCACAAGCATGAGGTCGCCAAGATGCATGAGGTTGATGACGAGGATGTTCCTGTATGTTTTCTGCTGCATAGAATGATTCCTTTTTACTGCGAACGCCGAGGACGTCAAGCGTCGGCGAGCCCTGATCTACTCTGGCATTTCCCAAATCAACGCAGATGCACTGCATCGATCCATGAGGCACAGACAACAAAAGATCTTCCGATCTGCAGTCACCTTCACTGCCCCAGCACCTCCCGGATCTTCGCTTGGACTTCCTCGACAGAAAGAATCGCGAGGCAGTCGAGTCCCTTGGGGCATCTCCTCTTCCAGCACGCTTTGCAGGTACGCGGAATCTCTATGGCGTTCTCCTGCTGCCCGTAAGGGCCGTTGCGGTTGGCGTCGGTCGGACCCATGAGCATGACCGTCTTCGTGCCGAGACCTGCCGCGAGATGAACGGGGCCGGTGTCACCGCCGATGACGAGAGCGGCGCGCGTGAAGATGTACGCGAGTTCCTTGAGGCTCGTGCGTCCGACGAGGTTGACGGGCGGCACTTCAACGAGCGCCTCGATGTCGCGCACGAGACTCTCGTCGAGGCGTCCGCCGCCGACGAGCACGGGGATGATCTTCTCTCCGTAGAGCCAATCGGCGAGGACGCCGAAATATTTGACCGGCCAGCGCTTGTTCGGCCAGTTCGCTCCGATGGCGAGAACGACGAAGCGACTGTCCTCGCGCACGCTCTCAGCGGCGAGGAGCGCTTCCGCCGAAGCGGCCTCTCGCGCACTGACAGCAACGGGAAACCGCACTTCATCGACGCGGCAGCCGAGGGCGCGCGCGACATCAAGATAGCGCTCGACGATGTGCCCCGAAGCGTGCGCACCCTTGATGGAACGGCTCACATAGGCGGAGCCTTCACGCATGTTCGCCGTGCCCAGACGCAGCTTCGCACCTGACTGCGCGACGATCGCTGCCGATTTGAAAAGACCCTGCAAGTCGAGCGCCGCGTCATATCTTCTCGCGCGAAGCGCATGACGAAAGGGGCGGATCTCTCCAAGAAAGCCGCGCACGGTGCGGAAGCGCTTCTTCTCGAAGAGGATGATGTCATCGATGCAGGGATTCCCCTCCAGGATGTCATAGGCTGTCGGCTCGACGACCCACGTCAAATGCGCGTCGGGAAACGTCTCCTTGATCGCATAGGAGACGGGAAGCGCGTGGATGACGTCGCCGATGGCACTGAGCTTGACGATGAGGATGTTCTTCATGCGGCTTCCCTCCTTCCTGCTGCATCCATATCTCTACTTTCTGCCGATCTTCTCGATGATCTTCGTCGTCGAGCGGCCGGGAACGAGGTCGATGAAATGCACCTCGCCGCCGTATTTCTCGACAACTTTCGCTTCGGGCAGAGTCTCCCGTGTGTAATCGCCGCCCTTGACATAGACGGCAGGACGCACCTTCTCGATGAGGGTTTCCGCCGTCGGTTCATCGAAAAGGACGACATAATCAACAGCGGCGAGCGCCCCCGTGACCGCCGCACGATCAAGCTCCGTGTTGACGGGGCGCGTCTCGCCCTTCAGGCGGCGCACGGAAGCGTCGGTGTTGAGGCCGAGCACGAGGCAATCGCCCAAAGCGCGCGCCTCTTCCAGGTACCGCACATGCCCCGCGTGCAGGATGTCGAAGCAGCCGTTCGTGAAGACGATGCGCTGCCCCGCCTCGCGCAGGACGGCGCAAAAGCCCTCGATTTTTTCCTTCGGTATCAGCATGGCAGATCCCCTCCGTGCAATCATCCAGCGGAAAGTTCGCGCACCTTCTTCAAAAGCTCCTCCGCGCTGACCGTCGCCGTGCCGAACTTCCGAACGGCGACGCCCGACGCGATGTTCGACAGCTGCGCCGCCGCCAAGGGTGCAGCACCGCCCGCAAGCGCGAGGATGAAGGTCGCGACGCATGTATCGCCCGCGCCCGAGACGTCGTAGACTTCGCTCTTGTCCGAGACGGGGATCTCATGCTCCGTGCCGTCCGCCAAAAAGAGCGTCATGCCCTTCTCGCCGCGCGTGATGAGCGCCCCCTTCGCGCCAAGCTCTTGGATGAGCTCCCGCGCCGCATCCGCCACATCTTCTTCCGCATCGAGGCGGCGTTCGAAGGCGGCGGCGAGTTCCGCGTCGTTCTGCTTCACATAGTCGACGCCTGCGAAGGAGCGCACGTCGTAGCGCGAATCGACGATCGTCGGAATGCCGCGCTCGCGACAGGCGGCGAGGAGGCGGTCGCGGATGCCCTGCGTGAGCGTCCCCGAGCCATAGTCGCTCAAGACGACGGCCTCGGCCTCTTCCAGCGCCTCCAGAAGACGCTCCTCCAGCAAGGCAGCAAGCGGCGCGGACAAGGGCTCGCGGCTCTCCTTGTCGATGCGCACGATCTGTTGGCTGACCGTCGCCCTGCCGCCTGCGATCACGCGCGTCTTGGAAATCGTCGGCCGCTCCTTCGTCTCGATGAGTCCTCGGACATCGACTCCCGCCGCTTCCAGCACCGCCGCGATGCCATTGCCTCCCGCATCCTCGCCCAGGATGCCGAAGGCGCGCACCGCACCGCCCAACGTCGCAGCGTTGTGCGCGACATTCGCCGCGCCGCCTGCGACAACGCGCTCGTCCATCTCTTCCAGCACGAGCACGGGCGCTTCCCTCGATATGCGCGAGATGCGCCCATCGAGGTAGATGTCAGCGACCATGTCGCCGAGGATGAGGACGCGCACGTCTCTCATGGAGGCAGCTGCCGATACCAAACCATTCATCTCTGATACCATTCCACACTCCTCCATCCGATCACCACGGAGTGAAGTTCAGCCGGACACTCCAACTGTCGCGCTTGGCGCGATAGCGGGTGATGAGCTGCACGCAGTGCATGTCGTGATACCAGTAGTAGTCGACATCGCCGATGGTGCGGCGATCGACATCATACGCCATGCCGCAGACGACACGGTCGCGCTCCGTCAGCTGGTAGCTGAGTCCTGCGTAGAGCGCACGGCTATAGTCCGCGACGTTGTAATCGAAAAGCGCATTTCCCGTGTAGACCTGCGCATAGCTGTACTTGCCATAGGCCGTCAGGCGGTCGTTGAACTTCTTCAAGAGCGTCGCTGACCAGCTGAAGCCCGAGACCTTCGAGTCATTGTACGACTCCTTTGTCACGGAATAATCGGCAGCCAAGGAAAGAGCAGCACCGCCGCCCAGGGCGATCGGATCGCGGTACACATTGATCGCTCCATACGTGTGCAGACTCTTGATCCCGCCGTTGTGCCAATAGCCGCGGTCAGCCTTGAAGCTCCAGCCGATGGGCGCTTTCTCGAAGTGATGCCCGACCTCATAATGCACGCTAGGCGCACGCCGGATCCAGTTGTCATCGCTGTCCTGCCAATAGCCGTACTGCAGGCTCAGCGTTCCATAACGCCCGCCATAGCGAAGTTCTGCACTTCCCTTGACACCGCTGTCCGTCGCCACTATGAGCGTCGGGATGAGATCCAGCCGTTCCGCCACGGGAATCGTGAAGTCCTGCATGACGATCAGTCCGTCCGACTTCGAATATTTCACCGTAGGGAAGGGAAATGAATCCTGCCGATCCGGCCTCAGATTCGCCGTATATTTGTCGCGATGAGCAATGCGCACTTTTTTGATCCAGAAATCGCTGTCATAGAACACCGCCTTGTCGTTCGGATAGATTTCGATGCGCTTGGCGCTCACGCTGTAGTCCGGCGTCTTCGCCTGACACTTCGTCGCACGCCCTTCCTGGATGATGACCTTGTCGGGGTAGACCTCGATGCGCTTGCCCGAGATATACTGGCGGTCAACCTTTCCCGAAGCATTCTCCATCGTGCCGATACCCGTGCCGTAATTGTACGAAAGCTTCCAGCCGCGCACATCCACGCGCGCCATGCCCGGCGTCATCTGCAGAACGTGCGCCTCGTTCTCAGCGACGACATCCTGTGTGACGGCATTGCCCTTGATCTCGTCGGACAATACGCGGCGATTGTCGATCTCCGTGATCTTGACGCTGCCGCGTGCGAAGAATTCTCCCGTCACTTGATCGTAGAAAAGCTCGTCCCCCTCGAAGGCGGTCGGCAGCGGTTTCAAGTGTTCTTCCATGGGCTGTCGCAGATGCGCGTGCATATCCGTCGTATCCTTCAAGAGCTGCTCCTGTGCCTCAGAAAGACGGTTCTCCCTTGCCAAGCGCCGCTCGTTCTCGATATAGTCGAGAATGTCTGCCGCCGTATCGCTCGAAGAGCTGTACGAAGCAAACGCTGCAGCGGGCAGGCAGGAGGCCGCAAGAAAAGCGCCGCAGGCGACGCCCAGCTGCAAAGAGAAGCGTAGATGCATGATCTTCATGAACTCGTATCTCACCTTTCCGTCGTCGGCACCGCGTAGAGAACAGTGGCCTCCTGCGTCTGGATGAAGAACTCCGTGCCCTCCGGCAGGTCGATGTTCTTGCCCTTGACGAACGCTCCGCCGATGATGCCGATCGGGCCTAAGAGCAGCATTCCGGCGACGCTCGCGCCGGCCGCCATGGCGTAGCTCTTCATCTGCTGTTTCGACTCTTCGCCGACGAACGTCTTGACCTCGGTGCCGTCCATCGCTTTCGTCGTATGGAAGTCGACGTCGATCCTGGCGTCGCGGCCGAAGTTGCGCGCCTGCTCGACTTTCTTCACCGTGCCCTCGCCCGGCTGTCCCTTGGCGAAGATGAGCATACCGTCCTGCACGACATCCTCTGCCACCCTGTAGCGAACGGTGTCACCCGCCTTGATTTTCTTCGTGTTGACCTCCTGCGTCAAGGCGACCTTGATCACGGTGTTCTTCGGCACCGTCACCTGTTCAAGCGGCACGCTGTAGCCGCCGAAAGCCGCCGTGCCAAGCTCCTGAATGCGCTTCTTGTATGTGCCCGGGCTCGTCTTGCCCGCGACCGCCATTTCCATCTCCGTCACGCGCTTGTCGACCGGCTTGGGGCTGACCTCGTGCGTGAGCCCCCATTCAACGGCATTGAGCTGCGTCAGGAGACCGGGACCCGTCGCATTGTCGTAGAGATCGTCATAAACGATGTTCACGCGCTCAAGCATGGAGCCTTTGTTGTGCTTGCCGAGATAATCCTTCTCCAAACGATTGATGCGGTCAAGAAACGCCCCCGTCTGCTCGCCGCCCCACGTCTCCGCCTCGACGGCAGCGAGCTTGCCCTGCACCGTCTCCTCTGCCGCGCTCGCCATGCCGACCTGCGTCACGAGAAGCGCCGCGCA
>ERZ773267.1199-NODE-1199-length-14933-cov-35.873908_pt1 | contig 14933 bp, 15 predicted proteins | sample MGYA00511959_ERZ773267 | MGnify/ENA primary metagenome ERZ773267 (study PRJEB29015, sample SAMEA2738165) | human oral metagenome | biome: human oral; feature: human-associated habitat; material: saliva | place: China | collected 2240 ... | reverse complement strand
AAGGATGCGCTGAGCCATGGCTAAGACGCACTCATACACACCAGTGCTGGGGAAGCGCATCCGCGTCACCCCGCTGGACACCTGCGGCAAGTTCGACAAGGCGCAGCACAAGCCGGTGGCCACCTCCGGCTTTGTGTCGGTCAAGCTCGCCGCCGAGGTCGAGGACGGTACGGAGATCACGGTCCGCAAGGCCGACGGTTCTCTGTGCGTCAACGAGAAACAGTCCAACACCTTCAAGTACTTCACGGTCGAGCTCGAGTTCTGCGGAGTGAACCCCTCCGTCCTGGACATCGTGACCAACGCCACGAAGTACCTGGACCACGCGGGTGACACCGCCGGCTTCAAGGTTGCCTACGGCAAGATCGAGAAGAAGTTCGCGCTCGAGCTGTGGACCGGCCTGTCCGGTCAGGCTTGCGCGGCGGGCGCCGAGGACGCCAGCGGCTACCTTCTGCTGCCGTTCATCACCGCCGGAACCGTCGGCGACATCGAGGTCACGGGTGAGGATGCCATCACGTTCTCCATGACCGGCGCCGTGACCAAGTCCGGCAACGCCTGGGGCGTCGGCCCCTACGAGGTGGTCAAGAAGGCCAACGCCGGTGGCGCAGGCTTCGTCAACGCGAAGCTCCCCACCGCCCTCGACCCGCTCGACCACCTCCTCATGATCGACACGGCTCTCGCTCCCCCGCCGGACAGCGACCAGCCCGTCACCGTCCCCTGATACCCCTCAGAGGCACTGACAGCCCCGTAGAGCGCACAAACGCCCTGCGGGGCTGTCACCGTACCTGCTCCACGTGAAACCGCCTCTACGGCCCTTAGGCGCCGCCTATAGGTATACTCATCCGTGCGGGCACCGCTTATGGAGACATCCCCGGCGGCGTAGCCATCCCGCACCACGCACGCGTTGTAGGAGAGGGCATGCAGGACATTGACAGGGGCTACGGCCCGGGAGACTGGCCGGTCTCCTACAGCGCGTGCGAGGACCTGAAGGAGTACCTGGACGAGGCCGGCAGGCCCGAGCAGCAGCACACCTTCGAGGCTATGGCGACCCAGCTCCTGTGGGAGTGGACCGGCCGCCGGTTCGGGACCGACATCGTCGTCATCCGCCCCGAGCCGGCTGACTGCGTGCCGCCGCCCACCTATCAGTCCCAGGACTACCTGCGCGGCTTCCTCCCGTTCCGCTTGGGTGGCGTCCTGCACGACGTCGTGTGCGGCGTGTGCGGCCCCTACTGCACTCACACCTCGGGGACTCCGGCCATCCGCCTGCCGGGGAACGTCCACCGCGTGCACCGGGTCACGGTCAACGGCAAGGTTCTCCCTCTGGGCGCCTACCGCCTCATCAATCACTCGGTGCTTCAGCTCACAGGCCGTACCTCGCCCGCGGGCCCCGATGTCCCGCTTGTATTCCCCGCAGTACAAGACCTCTCGCGGCCGACGACCGAGGAGGGCACCTGGGAGATTCGCTACTCGCAGGGCGTCCCCGTCCCTGAGGGCGGTCAGGTCGCCGCCGGCGTGCTCGCGCTCGAGCTCGCCAAGGCAGCCTGCATGGACCGCGACTGCGCGCTACCTGCACGCCTTCAGTCGGTAACCCGGCAGGGCGTCACCGTCCAGGTGCAGGACGACTTCGACGAGATGCAGGAGGGCCGGACCGGAATCTGGCTGGTCGACTCCTGGGTCGCCTCGATCCGTAAGCCCCGCCAGGCCGCCCGGGCCTACAACCCCGACGACTACGCGCGCCGGCAGCCTTCCAACCGCCGCGGCGGGGTGATCTGGTGAGCCCCGCGCCGCGCCTGTCGCGCCGTAGCCGCGCCCAGAGCGAGGACTACGCGGCCCTGTCAGGCCGAGTCGCCTCGCCGGCGCCGTCCGTCGTCCACTCCACCGCGCTCGCCCTGCTCAAGGGCGGCGCCCAAGCCCTGTCCAACGCGGTCTCGCAAGCCTACGTCGCGCCCGGCGCCGAGGTGGCCTGGGACGAGTGCTGTGCAGGGCACCTCTACGTCCGAACCGTCTCCGTCTCCCCAGTCTTCGGCCCCCGCGCCGCCGACGGCGAGGCGTGCTCGGTGCGCTACTGGGCGGCCACCTACGCCCTCGGGACGCTGCGCTGCGTCGAGGTCGTGGACGACCGAGGCCGCGGACCGCGCCCCTTCGACCTGACGGCGGACGCCGCCGTTCTGCACCAGGACATGGCTGACCTGGGCCGGTTCCTGACGTCGTCTACTAACGCCAACGACATGGACTGGCAGGCGTCCGGCCCGGACGGAGGCTGCGTGGCCGGCGAGTGGACCTTCACGGTCCGGCTCAACTGCCCGTGACCTGCCTCTAGGTGTGTGAGATGGTTCACGTCACGGTACGGTTCAAGGGCCCCATCCGGGAAGATAAGGTGGCCCAGATCACTAAACAGGCGGCTCTGAAGGCGTCCCGACGTACTCAGGGCCGCATCCAGCGCAACATCCGTGCCAAGGGGCGGGTGAACTCTGGCCGGATGGTGAACTCCGTCACCATTGAACGCGTCCCCGGCAAGCACCCTCTCAACCCGACCTTCGAGATCGGGGCCCGCACGCCCTACGCCGCCTATCAGGAGAAGGGCACGAGGGCTCACGGCCCGGTCAAGGCGCAGCGCATGGTCTTCACCCCGAAGGGGTCCAGCCAGACCGTCTTCGCGAAGTGGGTCAAGGGGATCAAGGGCGCCCACTTCGTGCGGGACGCGGTAAGGCTTATCAGACCCTCTGACTTCCATTAGACTTGCCTCATGGCTACTATCACGATCCCCGGCAAGACCCGGAAGTCCATCACCGTTGACCTGGTCGGTACCGAGTACAAGGTCCGCCCCCCGAAGGCCGCCGTCGCCATCTTCCTGTCCCAGGCTCTCAAGGACGCCGACGAGGACTCGGAGAAGATCATCGAGGGCCTGGCCAAGTGGTGCCACGTCCTATTCGGCAAGGAGACCGGCGCCGAGGTCGTCAAGCGGCTGAAGAACCCCGCCGACGACCTCGACATCCCCGATCTGACCGACCTCATCTCCGCCGTCATGGAGGAGGCTGGGGAGAACCCTCCTACGTGATCCAGCGCCTCCTGGCCTCGGCGCACACGGAGTGGGACTACATCGACGGGTTCTGCCTCGGGCACGGGATCGACCTCGAGACCCTGCCCCTGAACCGGTTCTGCCACGTCATGTGGTGGATTCTCACCCGCAACGCCGAGGACGAGGGCGCTACCGAGAAGCTGAAAAGGGACCTGTGGATGCCGCCCAGGGGCGTCGAGGTCACTGACCCACGTAGCCCCTGGTACTCGGGCAACGAGTCCAGCGGCTTCGGGTCCCTTAAGTCGGCCCTCGGGATGTGACAGCACCTATAGGACACGCCTATGCGGGCGGTATCATGGCCTCAGACAGGAGTCGGGCCGCGATGCCGCCCGCTCGACGTACGAGCGGGGAGGGTAGCCCGTGGCAGACAAGATCGGCGAGGTCGTCGTAGAGGTCGGCGCTGACGCGCGCGACTTCCGCGGAGACGCTGAGCGAGGTATCGAGAAGAGCCTCAAGAAGATCGGCAAGCGGATCGAGCGTGCTGCCGAGAAGTGGGCCCGCGAGATGCGCGATTCCGTCAAGGACGCCCTCGACGGCCTCGTGCTGCAGGTCAACGCCAAGATCGACCCGAAGGACCTGCGCCGCATCGAGACGGCCATCTCCCAGACCAAGGCGTCTCCCGAGGTCACCCTCTCGGCCCGCGAGCTGGAGGAGATCAAGCAGAAGCTCCGCCGGGCCGAGTGGCGCACGCCGGCCAAGCCGGTCCTGGACGACAACGCCGTGGCCAAGATGGGCCGCGAGCTCAACGAGATGAAGGCTGCGATCAAGGCCCGCGTCGACCTCGACGAGGTGTCCCGGAAGCACGCGCTGGAGGCGATCCGTAAGACCGAGGCGGAGATCGACGCCAAGGTCGACATCAAGGGCCAGGACATCGCTGAGCTCAAGGAGAAGATCGCCAACATCAAGTCCGAGGTCAAAGTTGACGCCTCGCTTGAGAAGGCTGCGCAGCGCAAGATCCGGGAACAGATTGCCAAGCTCGACGCGAAGCTGAAGGCCGGGGCCGAGCTGGACGACGCCTCCAAGAAAAAGCTTCAGGCGGAGCTGAAGAAGCTCGGCGGCGACATTGAGGCCCACGCCCACTTATCTGAGGCGTCCAGGCGGAAGCTGAAGCACGAGCTCAGTAAGCTCGACGGTAAGGCCACCGTCAACGCCGACCTGGACGACGGCAAGGCCCGCTTCGACCTGGCCCGGCTGACCAAGAAGCCGTACTTCGTAGACATCCACGCCCGCCTCGCCAAGGCGTCCCTGGCGAAGGTCGCCGCCCAGCTCAAGGCCCTCGGGGGCGGGAACATCTTCTCCGGCCTGAAGAACTCGCTCAACGAGCTGTTCACGAACCTGGACACCTTCGCGGTCAAGGCCGCCGGGGCCGGGACCGCGATCCTCGGACTGACCTCCATCGCCGGCGCCGGGCTCGGGACCGTGGCCCAGTTCGGCGTCAGCCTGGCCCACACCCTTCCGGCCCTGCTCGCGATGCCAGGCATCCTCGGAGCGGCCGCGGCCGGGATCGGCATCTTCGCGGCCGCCATGGCCGACGCCTCCACGGTGCTGGAGGACCTGGGGCCGGCGTTCAGCGCCCTCCAGGACTCGATCTCGACGTCGTTCTGGGGCGAGGCCGAGGGGGCGGTGCGCTCCCTCATCGTCAACGGGCTGGACGCGTTGACCCCGGCCATCTCCTCCGTGGCCGCGAACATGGGTACCATGACGGCCGCGGTCGCCTCCGCCGCCGAGGAGCACATCCCCGGCTTCCAGGCGTCGCTCGGCTACCTGGCCGAGGCCATGGACATCGGAGGCGACGGCGCCGGCGCCTTCACCGACGCCCTGCTCACGCTGGGCGAGGTCGGCGCGAAGTACCTCCCCTCCATCGCCGGCTGGGCCAATGACGTGGCCTACTCCTTCCAGGCGTGGGTGCAGGCCAAGACCGCCTCCGGCGAGATGGATCAGGCCATCCAGGCCGCTGCCAAGACCTTCGGGACCCTAAAGGACATCGTCTTCGACCTGGGCGGCATCCTGGGCGGGGTCTTCAAGGCCATGGCCTCCGGCTCAGCCCCGATTGACTCCATCGCCAAGGCCCTCGACAGTGCGAACAAGGCCGTCAACGGGCCGCTGTGGCAGGGCACCCTGTCCACGATCTTCAGCGCGATGGGGGACGCCGCCTCGCACGCCTTCGCCGGCGTCGGCTCGCTTGGGAAGGCGTTCACCTCACTGGCCCCGACCCTGTCAGTGATCCTGCCGCTAGTCGGCCAGGTCATCGAGACCGGGCTCAAGGGCATCTCCTCCGCCCTCCAGGACCCAGCCTTCCAGGGCGGCCTGACGGCGTTCTTTCAGGGCGTCCTGACGGCCGTGCAGGCCCTGGCCCCGGCCATGCCGGCGCTCGGCCAGGCGTTCGGCGCCGTCGCTACCGTGGCCGGCTCGCTTCTCGCCGCCATCGCCCCGCTGGTGGCGCAGCTGGTGGAGGGGCTGGCCCCGATCTTCCAGCAGCTGGTTCCGATCCTCGTCCCCGTCATCGAGCAGCTGGGGGCTGCACTCCTCCCGGTGATCCAGGCGCTTGTGCCGGTGATCTCGGAGATCATTGCCCAGTTGGCTCCGATCATCTCCGAGTACCTGCCGCAGATTCTGCCGCCGATCGTCGCCTTGGTTCAGCAGCTGGCGTCCGCCCTGATCCCGGCTATCCAGCTGGTGGGGCAGGTCATGCAGTGGCTCATGCCTCTGGTGATGGCGTCGTGGAACGGGATCATGTCCACCGTGACTGGAGCGATCCAGGTCATCAGGGGCATCCTCCAGACGGTCCTCGCCGTCATCCAGGGCGACTGGTCTGGGGCCTGGAACGGCATCAAGACCATCGGTCAGGGTATCTGGAATATCATCAAGGGCCAGTTCGGCATCTTCGGCAACCAGATCATGTCGATGGCCTCCACGGCATGGCACTCCGTGTGGAACACCATCCAGTCCGTCTGGAACTCGATCACCTCCACCGTCTCTAGCTCCATCAGCGGGGTTCGGAACCTCATCAGCGGCGGCTGGTCGGCTGTCAGCAGCATCACCTCCTCCATGTGGAGCGGGATTGTGAGCGCAGTCTCCAGCCAGATCAGCAGCATGCTGAACACGGTCCGCAGCATCCCCTCGAGCATCCGTAACGTATTCTCGGGCGCCGGGTCGTGGCTGTGGGACGCGGGTGTCAGCATCATCCGAGGCCTCCTGAACGGAATCTCCTCGATGTTCGGCGCCGTGAAGAGCAAGCTGTCGTCGCTGACGAACATGCTCCCGTCCTGGAAGGGTCCCGCGCCAGTCGACAAGGTCCTGCTCACGCCCGCCGGTGAGCTCATCATGCAGGGCCTCATCAAGGGCCTGGAGAGTCAGTACGGGGCCGTGCGTTCCTCGCTCCAGGGCCTGACCGAGGACCTGACCAAGCCCGCCACCGTCGGGCTCAGCGCCAACGTCCAGCCGCTCCCGGCGCGGGCCTCGGCCGGCAGGCCCAACCCGGCGCCTGAGTCCTCCGGGCCGTTTGATAAGGGAAGCCAATCAGGGGCTACAATCAACATCACCAACAACTATCCGCAGGCCAAGCCGGACTCCAAGACGCGCGACGAGGTCGCCGAGGGGCTGAGACTGGCCGCCATCATCTGAGGAGGGTCACCCACCCATGGCCATCTACTCCCTGGACGGGACAGACCTAGACGATCCCCTGGGGCGCTGGGTGCTCGCCGAGGGAACGACGCTGTCGACCCGTGGCGAGCCCTGGAACGCGTCCGTCAATATCCCTGGCCGGTTCGGAGTGCTCCCCATCGCGCCGAGCGTGCTGAAGTCGGCCACCGTCGCCCTGAAGTTCACCGTGTTCTCCTGGGCCGCCGGGGGGAACGGCAACCGCTGCAAGGAGGGCCTAGGCCGCCTGGAGCAGAACTATCAGGACCTCATGCGCCGCCTGTACGCCTTCGGACGGCTCCAGACACTCCAGTACACCCCGGCAGGTCAGCCAGCCCGCGAGGCACTGGTGCGCCCGTCGTCCTCCGTCGATCCGACCCTGGACCCGCACTCGGAGACGATCACGTTCACGATCACCTACGAGATCGTCTCCGGACTGTGGCGAGGGACCGTCGACATCGTGGACCACCTGAGCGACATGTCGAAATTCAACGGCTGCGTCATGCCAATCGCGGACGGGAAGCTACTCCTGGAGCCGACCGCCCCTACCTGCACCGTCCGCGACAACGTCTCCGGCACGTCGTTCACCTTCACCGGCACCCTGAACGGCGGCGAGCGCCTGCTGGTAGACATAGCCCGCTACCGGGCCTGGAAGAACCCCTCCCAGTGGTGGGAGATTCAGCCGAACGCGCGCCCCGCCGACGGCGAGATTTCCATGAGCCCGGGAGGCTTCCGAGCCACGCCTAACGCTGAGGGCAAGATTTCCATGACGCTTACCGGGACGACCGGCCGCTTCCGCGGGAGGATGACCTACTGATGCCTCTCGATCCGCAGTTCGCGCGCGGCATGGCCATGCGCTACGTCGCCTACGAGCAGGCCGGTGCCCGCCTCGGCGTCCTGCCCGACGCCCTGGCCGGGACGTTCACCTGCCCGCGCCAGGCCACGCCCTCGCTCACCCTGTCCTACCCGAACGGGGATCAGGGCGTGCGTGGGGAGTTGCTGGACTCCTCAGTGGAGATCGCCGTCGAGCTCTGCTACGACGGGCAGACCTGGCACGAGCCGTACAACGCGCGCTTCGTCAACCTGTCCTCGGAGTGGAACCTCGTGGACGACGGCACCGAGCACCGCAAGGCCGACCTCATCCACATCGGGCACCGCCTGGAGGGGGCGCTCGTCTGGAACGTCCCGATCGCATCCCAGGACAAGGACGGGAAGTACAAGTTCACCTCCCGCAACGCCGGAGAGATTCTGCGCACCGTGTGGGACGCCGCTGTCAAGCGCGGCTGGGGCGCCGGGCTGACGCTCGACGTCAGCACATCGGCGGACTCGGCCGGGCAGGGCTGGGCGTTTCAGACGACCATCGCCTTCGACCCGTCGGTCTCCATCAAGTCGATCCTGGACACGCTCACGAACATGGGCATGGTCGACTATCGGTGGCGCGGGCGCACGCTCCAGGTCTACAACGCCGACTCTGCCCTGAAGCGCGAGAACACTGCCGTCGTATGGCGCCTCGGAGCAGGGACCTCCTCGGCGCCGGAGAAGCTGGACTGGTCCCAGCTGTGCACGCACGTCCTCGTGAAGGGGGATGAGGGCCGCACGTGGACCTTCCCGAACCCGGAGGCCCCGGCCGGCATGCCGCGCACCGAGAAGGTCGTCAGCGCCGGCGGCGTCGAACTCGAGGCCACTGCGCGCCGCGTGGCGGACCTGACCCTCAAGACCGGCGCCACCCCGGCGGCGGAGGTGAAGCGCGAGTGGGAGGCCGATGACCTGCAGTGGCTCCCGTTCGAGGACTACGCCCTGGGCGACTGGATTCAGGTCGAGCGTGGCGGGGGCCTGGAGAAGATGCGCGTCACCCAGATTTCGATCTCGGTGACCGAGAACGGGCGCTGCCAGGGGCACACGACCTTCGGGACCATGCTCGACGACGTCCTGTCCCGCCTGGCCAAGCGGCAGAAGGGTGTGCTCGGGGCCGTCAACTCCGACGGGAAGAACCCCCGCCCGGAGACCCCGAAGAGCCGGTACGCCCCCGTCCCGCCCCAAGGGCTCGTGGTCTCCTCCACCGTCGTCATCAGCGACCAGGGCTGGCCCCAGGCCGTGGCCTCACTCCAGTGGCAGGCGGTCTCCACGGACACCTTGGGCGTGGCCGTGGACGTCACCGGCTACGAGATATCTGCGCGCCGATTCCCGTTCTCAGCCGGCCAGGTCAGTACCTCGAAGGAGACTACGGCCCAGATGGGAAGCCTGACACCGGGTGCCCGGTACGGCTTCAAGGTCCGCGCCATCACTGCGGACACGACTGGACGCTGGTCTACAGAGGTCGAGGCAGTCATGGCGACGGACACGGAGCCGCCGCCGGTTCCGACGGCGCCGGTGCTCACCCAGACGCTCGGCGTCCTGGGCGTCTACTGGGACGGCAAGGGCACCGGAGGGGCGGGCATGCCGGCCGACTTCGCCGGCATCGAGGTATCGGTGCGCGAGCCTGGGCTAACCCCTCATCGATTCACGGACATGCCGGTGCCGCTCCAGCGGACCAACCTGGCCGGCCTGGAGATTCGCGAGTGGGAGGTGCGCCTGAGGTCCTACGACCGGGCCGACAACCGCTCCGAGTGGGGGCCAAGCAGCCGTATCACGCTCAAGCAGAACGTCGACGCGGACGCGATCGCGAAGCAGGTCGAGGAGAGGCTCAAGAACAGTGACGCGATGCAACGGGCGGCTCGCGAGGGCACGCTCAAGGAGATGAAGCACCTCACCGACGCGATGACTCAGGTCGCCGTCAAGCTTGTCTCGTCCGGACCCGTCCCGCCGGATAGTGGGACAATAGGGTCCAGCATGTGGATAGCACCCGACGGGCGAATCTTCGTCCTCAGAGCAGAAGGAGACCAGTGATGCAGGCCTACACAGCGACGAAGCAGTGGCGTGACGGGTTCGGCGCCAATGAGACCCGGATCACCGCCGCCGACCTCACCCACATTGAGAACGGCATCTCAGCCGCCACTCAGGGCGTGACCAACCTGGAGACCAAAGTCGCCGGGCAGCCTGCCGAGATTCTGAAGCAGGTCCAGACCATCGCGCAGGGGATTCGGGACATTCTGAGCAAGGCCGTACCGGTCGGCATGATCGCTATGTACGGCGCCGAGAGGGACCCGGAGGGGTGGATGCGCTGCGACGGGCGCCTGCTCGACCGCACCACCTATGCGAAGCTATTCGCGGCCATCGGCACCGCCTATGGATTCAGCTCCGCCACCAATTTCCGCCTGCCGGACTTCCGGGACCGCTCGGCCGTCGGTACCGGGAATATTTACCAGGTCGGAAACAGGGGAGGGTCCGGGTCGATCACGCTGAATGTCCAGCAGCTGCCCGCCCACACTCACGAGATCGGCGAGGTGGATGACGTCAATGCCCGCTTCCAAGCCAAGAAGGCTAATCAGGACATCGGGTCGGGCGATTCCGGGAATGGGTACACCTACCTGACCTCCACGGGCACCAACCGCGGCGGCCGGTCCCCGATCGCCACCACAACCGGCGGGTCCCAGCCCGTCGATATCCGGGACCCGTACCTGGCCTGCCCCTACATCATTAGGGTTGCATGATGGCGGGGCCCGCGACTCGAGACGACGCCCCCGAGGGAGGCCGGGGCGGTCAGTACGTCACCGTCCCCGCGTTCGCCGCCCTGGGCCACTCGACCCCGGCGAACTCGCGCACCGCGCCCGGCTCCACCATCGTCTACTCCCCGAAGGGCTGGCGCTGGGAGGAGGTCGGTGACGACTACTCCAAGGCAGTCTCCAAGCTCACGGCCGCTACCATGGAGTCGGCCGTCCGCCGCGTCAAGTCCTCCATGGGCGAGGTCTACTACATCCGCGGCACCGCCGACACTCAGCCGCCTTTCGAGGGTACTTCCGCCGGCGACACGTGCCGAGTCCAGGACGCGCAGACCCTAGACATCGTTGCGGAGTGGCGCTGGGACGGGGCTACCTGGGAGCGCATGCGCGTCACGAGCGAGCAGATCAGCAACCTCGACGTGGGCAAGCTGACCGCGGGCTCCGCCAACATCGCCGAGGTCACGGCAAGGAAGATCGCCTCCGACGTCGGCCGCTTCCTTGAGATCACCACGGACCAGCTCACCGTGACCGGGAACGCCTCCTTCGTGAACGCGACCGCCCACCACGTGTGGACGGAGATTGTCACCGCCGGGCAGGGCGAGTTCGAGAAGATCACGGCCGGCATGCTGGAGGCCAACTCGGTCAGCGCCTCCAACATTCAGGTCGGAGCGCTCGACGGCAAGGTCATCACCGGCGCCACGATCCAGACCGAGCGGGCCAGTAACCGCGGGCTGAAACTGTCATCCGACGGTCTTCAGGTCTACTCCCCCCGGGGGTGGAAGTCCCTGGACATCGATGCCCGCACGGGTGAAGTCACCATCAACGGCAGCCTCGGACGCCAAGACTCGTGGTCGAAGGTCTGGTTCAACGACATCGTATGGGCGCAGACTGGTACCGACATCGCCAGGTCTGGGGCGAAGATCGGCTGCGGCCTGGCGTTCAACTCCCTGGAGGATGACTGGGAAGATGGCGCACTCTTCATCCAGAAGGACGCCAATACTGGCGAGCCATCGATCACTCTTCAGTCGGCCGCCAGGAGGGGCGCCGAAGCCAGGCCGTCCCTCATTCTGGGCACTCAGCAGGTGTCGATCACTGTCGGACCTAATGGCAACTGGGGGTCGCTGGCTATCAGCAAGTACGGCTTCTCATCCAAAATCAACGCCGCGTCATTTACCTTCAACGATTCCGGTATCTCCTACCGGAAAACCAACGACAACAACTTCGCCTACTTAGGCTTGGGACGGGACTTCCTCAGCTTCGCCACGCTGGGGAACAAGAACACCGGAATGTGGGCGACCTCCAATGGATTGGAGGTCGCTTGGAGACTCAACCCCCACATCTACCTGGATAACTCCGGCATCCAGATGACCGGCAACAAGAAGTTCATCATGCCGGTCCCGAGGCTGACCAAGGAGAGGGGCATGTGGCTGTCTCACTCCTGTACCGAGTCCCCCTACGACGGCATCGAGTACTGGGAGAACCTCACTCTCGACGAGGGCGGTCACGCCTCATGGGCACTGCCGGACTATGTGCCTCGGATCGCCTCGCCCAAGGCTCCCTGGGTCGTCTTCGCCTCGGGCACCGCCTCCGCGGCGCTGGACAGGTCCAATCCCGACGAGTGGGTGGTCCGCGTCTCCGGCGATCCCGGCGCGGCCGTGGACGTCCTGGTCAAGGGCGCTCGCATGGTCGATTTTGGAGACGTGGACGCAGCCGGCGAGCCGGTACTCCAGGACCACTCCAGGATGTCCAGATGGAGTCTGCCGCCAGACCTCAACGGAGGCGGGGCCCCTGGCGGGGACGATCCGGCCTCAGAGAACGACATGACTCTGCCCGGCACGTACTATGGCCCTGCCCCTAAACCAGCAGATTGGAGCAATGACAATGGAAGCACAGACCAGCCAGGTTGACGCGCTCGCCGTGATCGACGCGCTGACGGCGGAGATTGCCGCCCTGACCCGTCGAGCCGTGGTGGCTGAGCAGCAAGTGGCGGCCCTCATGGCCGAGCTCAACAAGAAGGAGAGCAAGTGACAGTTCAGTCTGTGGCGGCGCGCATCGCCCGCCGAATCTGCGATCAGGAGAACGTCGGGTACTCGCAGCCCGATCGCCGCACATGGTACGCCAACGCCGACTGGGAGGGCCATGTGAGTTCACCCCAGAACGCTGACTGCTCAAGCCTCGTGTGCGGGGCGATCTGCTACGGCATTCACGACACCTACGGGGCTGCCTGGGGTCACCCCGCCCTCCCGGAGATCAACGACCACTGGACGGGCAATATGCGGCAGGGCCTGGAGGCTCGAGGCTTCAACGAGGTCCCGTGGAACGACTCCGACCTCACCCCCGCTGGCGGGTTCCGTGTCGGTGACGTGATCCTCTCCGCTGCGAACGAGGGTGGCAGGGGTCACGTGGTCATCGCCGTCGAGGACGGGGGTGACCCGCTCGTGTCCGAAGCCTGGATCGCTGAGGATGGGTCGATCGACGGCTACCTGGGCGACTCCACGGGGCAGGAGACGCGCACAGTCCGCTACTCCGGCCACCCCCACACCCAGTCTGGGGCGTGGACCAGCTGCCACCGCTTCGACGAGGGGAAGTTCCTGTCACAGTGGCCGGAGTTCTCCAAGGGCCGTCCCGCACAGGCTGCATCTCCGGCGCCGGCGCAGGCGGCCACCTCGGCGCCGTCGGCCCCCCAGCACGCGCACGGTATCGACATCTCGTCCTACCAGTCGGGCCTGAACGTGGCCGGGCTGTGGGCCGACTTCGTGATCGTCAAGGCCACCGAGGATGGCGGCTATGTGAACCCCTACATGGTCTCGCAGGCCAACGCCACGCTGGGCGCCTCGAAGCGGCTCGGGTTCTACCACTTCGCCCGCCCGGGCGACGCGGCGGCTCAGGCCCGCTACTTCGTGTCCGCCGTCGGCTCGCTCCGCGGCAGAGCCACGCTGTGGCTCGACTGGGAGGCGAACGCTGTTCCGCAGGGCCCGGGCTGGGCGAAGACCTTCCTCGACACGGTTCGGTCCCTGACCGGCTCCACGCCAGGCATCTACATGAACGGCAGCGCCCTGAACGACTACGACTGGTCCGCGGTCGCCTCCCAGTACCCGCTCTGGTACGCCGGCGGACCTGACTACTCGGACTACGGGCAGTCCTACTCGGACCCGGCGGTGCCGAACGTCTCCTACTGGGGAGCTCCGCTCATCCACCAGTACACCGAGGACGGGCGACTCCCCGGCTACAACGGCACCCTGGACCTGAACCGTCTGCGCGACCGAGCCGCTTGGGACCGGATGATCGGGGGCGGGGCGTCGGCCACCGTCTCCGCAGCCGCCTCAGGCGAGGCTCAGCTCGCCGTCGATGGAGAGTACGGGGCCGCCACCGTCGGTCGCTTAAAAGCGGTCATGGGAGCCGTGGGCTACGAGGAGGTCTTCGCCGTCGCCAATCTGCGCCGGTTCCTCAACAAGGCGGTGCCGGCCTCCTCGATCCAGCAGCTGACCGGCATGTACCGGCTGCCTGAGGACCGTGGGTGGGACTCCGACATGGTCAAGGTCTTCCAGTACCTCGTGCTCGCTTGGAACAAGCCGGGAGTGCCCTCGGGCTGGTCCTTCGGCGACTGGGTCGACGGAGACTTCGGCGAGGCGACGATCGCGGCGCTCCAGATGGCGCTGAACGCCTCCAAGGCCAACAGCTTCCGGCTGTGGTGAGGTCGTGACATCGTCGTAACCTATTGAAGCCTCACAGACTCATAGGGATACACTAAGGGCGGGGACTCGGTCGGGTCCCCGCCCTTACCTATGGAAGGAGCACATGTGAAGTACGCCTCTGCGACGTTCTGGGAGGGTCTCGCCGAGCGAGGAATCTCCACCTTCGCGCAGTCCCTCGTCGGCGCCTTCGGCGTCGGTACCTCGATCTTCGGCCTGGACTGGAAGGGCGCCCTCGGCATCGCCGGCGCGGCCGCCCTCGCCTCGGTCTTGAAGTCGTTCTCCCTGCCCGAGGAGACCGACCGTGCCGTGGCCTCGGCCGCTGTGGAGAGCTACACCCCGCGCCACGCCTCCGGCCTGACCGGTCCGCTGGCCGGCTGAGGTAGGCCATGATCTCAGCAGAGTCGTCCCCGTCACCGATCGTCGCAGTGCTGACCTCGCCGGATGTCATCGCGGCGGGGACGGCCCTGCTGGTCGCACTCATCACCTGGCTGAAGATCACGATCAACCGCCAGCAGGAACGTCTAGAGGAGAGGATGACCCGTATGAGCGCCCACGTAGTGAGGGCTGCGAACGCCGCGGAGTCGGCCTCGGAGGGCGTGCACAACAACCACGACTCGAACCTCCGTGACGATCTCGACGCCAAGTTCGGCCAGGTCCTTGACGGCCTGGCCCGCCTGACCGCGTCGGTCGACGACCTGCGGGAGTCGGACCGACAGCACGACGCGCGCATGGCCCGCCTAGAGACCCAGATCGAGGGCGTCCGCAATGACGCCAGGACTGATAGGTCCCACCTGTACACGGAAGTCCAGTCATTGCATGATCGGATTGATAGGGTAAAGACTGATACCAATCCGTTACGGCAGGAGCCCAGATGACCTCCCCCACCGCCACGATCACCGGCCGCGTCGTCGGCCCCGACGGCCT
>ERZ773267.1198-NODE-1198-length-14949-cov-3.665906_pt1 | contig 14949 bp, 16 predicted proteins | sample MGYA00511959_ERZ773267 | MGnify/ENA primary metagenome ERZ773267 (study PRJEB29015, sample SAMEA2738165) | human oral metagenome | biome: human oral; feature: human-associated habitat; material: saliva | place: China | collected 2240 ... | reverse complement strand
AATAAGGCATTAAAAGGCTATAAATGTAATATAGAAGAGCAAACTTATAGTATGAAAAGGCTTGACATAGAAGATGAAAGCTAAGGAAACAGGAATGAGAGTCTTGATAGCGGATGATGAAGAACGGATTTGCGAGTTGATTCAGTTTTTGGGGAATTTTCAGGAGGAAGGGATGGAATGTCTTCCCTTTGCAAGGTCGGGAAAAGAGGCATTGGAAAGGGTAGAGAAAGAACTTCCGGATCTTTTGATTACGGATATTAAGATGCCCGTTTTTTCAGGACTGGACATAGCAAAAGAAATTGCCAGAAAGAAACTTCCTACCAAGGTTATTATTGTTTCCGCTTATTCAGACTTTTCCTATGCCAAGGAGGGAATACAGGCAGGGGTTTCAGACTATCTTTTAAAACCGATTAAGAAAAAAGAACTGCAGGAAAGTGTTCGGAAGATTAAGGAAGAATTGACCGGGCCAAGTCCGGAAACCATGATGAAAGATATGCCTTGCTCTCATTTGGTTTCTTTATCGAAAAAATTTATTGACCGGCACTTTGAGGAGAATATCGGTTTGGAGGAAGTGGCAGAGCATTGTAAGGTCAGCGCCTCTTACTTAAGCACGCAGTTTAAGAAGGAACTGTCGCTTGGCGTCAATAAGTATATTTCCGGACTTAGGATGGAAAGAGCCAAGCTGCTTTTGGCAGAGACCAATTTAAGTATTACGGAAATTGCCTCCCAACTGTTTTATTATGATGCAAAATATTTTTCCAAATGTTTTTTTGAGAAAATGGGGATGAATCCCAAGGACTATAGGAATTCATTACATGAAAATGGAAGTGAAAAAGCAAGAATATAAAAAGGAACAGGGAAAAGGCTTAGGGGAAGCGGAAAAGAACAGCAGGAGTTCCTTATCCTCTCGCCTTCTTCGCTTATATGCCTTAACACTGGCTTTATTTTTGTTATCTATTTTTATTATTTATCTACTGCTCGCAACCGGAGGCAGCTTCTTTCAGACGGGAATGAAACTGCTTCTTCTGGGGCTTCTATGTCTTTGTATATTGACACTTGCTTATTTTTATTATGACGTTCTCAGACCTTATAAAACTTATCAGTCCACACTGCGAAGAGTCCTAGAGGGTTATAGCGAAGTGCAGGAATTGCAGGAGCTTTCGGTTTATCTGACAGAGGAAAGTCATGAAGAATACCATTATATTTCGGAAATCCTCAGTGCCAATAAAATCATAGAAGAAGGGGAGAAACTGGCCTATATACAAAACTTGCAAAACCAGATGAATCCTCATTTTCTCTATAATATTCTGGAAAATATTCGCTCGGAAAGTCTTTTAAACGGTTTGGAGTCAGTAGCAAACATGGCAGAGCTTTTGGGCGATTTCTATCGTTATACCATCTCCCAAGAAGACAACTTTGTTTCTTTAAAAGAAGAACTGGACAATACGGAAGTATATTTTCAAATTCAAAGATTTCGTTTTTCTAAAAAATTGGAACTGGAAGTGAAGGTGCAAGAGGATTTGTTATCGCTAAAAGTACCAAGAATCTTATTGCAACCTATCGTGGAAAACAGTATTGTGCATGGTTTAGAGGGAAGAGAATCCGGAGGGAAGGTAGAGATTTCCATTAGCCGCAGTAATCAGCATGTTTATATTCAAGTCTCTGATGATGGCATCGGCATAGAGGAGGAGAAGCTAAGACAGATAAATGAAGATCTTCGGAATATCCGTAGAGGATTTCAAGGAGGTGTAGTGGGAAAAAGAGATATGGGTAAGGCCGGAATGGGAGTTTCTCTCCTGAATATTCAGGAAAGAATCCATTTGCTCTACGGACGGGAATACGGTTTATATTTGCAGTCCTTAGAAAATGCCGGAACGGATGTTTGTGTGGTACTTCCCCGGGAGCTTTCCGTAAAGCAAGAAGAGGAAAGTTTTATCAGTGAAAGTCTGGATCTTTTGTCCGAGGAAGAAAATGCTTTGATTATTAACACAATCAGTACTAAAGAGCCGGAAAAAGAAGAACTTCTCTTTGCTTTAGAGCTGTATCTGTCTGAGGGAAATCACTTTACTGTAGAAAATTTATCCTTCCAGCTTTTTTCCGGAGAAAGCCTACTATTTTTGGCTTTAGATAAGCCTATTCCCAAAGACTTGGTCTCCGCTTTTAATGACGAAAAAGAGCTGTATTACGGCTGTGTAAAGTCCTATGAGAGCATGATGAAAACTGTTCCGAAGGTCTGGATGACAGGAGACGGCAGCTCCTTGATAGAGGGACAGACTGTGCTTTCCAACCTTTTTGTATATCAGCCGGAATATCCTCATTTTCTCCTTCGAAATAAAGAATTGATTACAGGATATAAAGACTTGTTTCCGGAACTTTCCAGAGAAATTCCCTATCAAGAGCAGGTGGAAAATTTGGAAGAAAAACAGAGAATCTTAGTGGAAATCATGAAAGGAATGATTGCAGGAGCCAGAGTCTTTGCCTTATGGGAAGTGCATTTAGCAAAAAAAGATGAGGAGGAGCTTTATGCCTACATAGAAAAATGGAAGAAAGAAGGCTATGCCTTTTTGTTTTTTTCTTCGAAGCCTTCGGATGCACAAAAGCCCTGTGAGCGATTGGGGGTTTGGAAGGAAAAGAGAATTTTGAAGGTGATTACTAATTCACTGTAATGGGGTCTTTTACCATGGTAAAAGGAAATACATTGTTTTTCTTCGCTTGTCAAGTCTGGTGCATTACGGTATTTTATACGGGGATTGGGGCTTCACTTTTTCTTGCGGGAGTCCTTTTCGATTATCAATTATGAAAATGTAAAGAGGGTAAAGATTGGAGGTATTATGCAGCATCAAATTTTAGGAGATAACGATTGTCCTATTTTGGAAATCTACTTAAATGCAGGGGAGGCAGTAAAAATCGAACGCGGTTCCATGGCCTATATGTGCGGTGTGGAATTACAGGGGAAAATGAATTCCGGCTCAAACGGAGGCGGTCTCGGCGGTCTACTTAGTGCCGTGGGAAGAAGTATTGCCAGCGGGGAAAGTATTTTTATTACCGAAGCAAGAGGCGTGATGAACGGCGGAAGAATCGGTGTGGCTCCCGCCATTCCCGGGAAAATTGTGCGTTTGCCCATTGGAGAGAGGCAGTATCGCTTAAATACCGGAGCATTTTTGGCGGGAGATTATTCCGTAGGATATTCCATGAAGATGCAGGACATCGGAAAAGCCTTTTTTGGCGGAACCGGCGGACTTTTCGTGATGGAAACGGAAGGACAGGGAGATGTCTTTGTAAATGCCTTTGGGGACCTTTTGGAGTTGGAAGTGCATCCGGATTGCCCGATGACGATTGATAATGACCATGTGGTAGCGTGGGATAGAAATCTGGACTATCATATTTCCGTGGCTTCCGGTACCTTTGGATTTACCACCGGAGAGGGTCTCGTAAACCGTTTTGTAGGAGAAGGAAAGGTGTATATTCAGACTAGAAACTTAAGCAGTCTGGCTTCCGCTTTACCTCTTGCCAGAATGAATAAGAATAGCGGAAAAGGCGGATTTTCGTTCTAGCTTGATTTTGCATATTAGAGAACGACTGGCATGGCAAAAGAGAATCGGTAAAGCCGATTCTCTTTTTTACAAATAAATTTATGGTTTTCTTATATTTTTTAAGAACTGTGCTTATTGACAAAGGGACTCATAGTGTTAAAATATGAAAACGGTTTTCGTTTTATAAATAAGAGAACGAGAAGATATTCCTATATTTACTATAGTACAGGATTAGAAAAGGAAGGACGGAGACGGAGGAAGTATGGCTGAAAAAACCATTTATAAGACCCAACATAAAGAGGAGCTTTTATCCTACCTTTCCACTTGTCCCGGTATGCATTTTACCGTATCGGATCTGGTTTCTCATTTTCGGGAGGAGGGAAAACCAATCGGCACAACCACGGTTTATCGCCAGTTGGAGCGACTGTGTGAAAAAGGAGTGGTAAACAAATACATCATCGACCAGAACAGTCCGGCTTGCTTTGAGTATGTCGGGGAAGGGGAAAAGGCGGAGGAAGTCCATTCCTGTTTTCATTGCAAGTGCAATGTCTGCGGGAAACTCATTCACTTACATTGCCATGACCTGGAGGGGATGATGCAACACCTCCTTACGCACCACGGTTTTCACTGGGATTCCAAGAAAACGGTCTTCTACGGGTTATGTGCAGACTGTGCCAAAAAAAAGGAGCAGAACAAACTATAGTATTTTCAAGAAAGGAGCCTCAAGATGAGACTGAAAAAATGTATTTTGGCGGGAGGAATCTTGCTTTCCACTGCCGTACTGTTTGCCTGTGGAAATAAGGCCGGAAAAGAAGCGGAGACGACCGCTACCGTGTCAACGGATGCGGAAAAGACTGCAGAGACGGAGAAGAATACGGATGCACCAAGTGAGGGAAATAAGCTTAAAATTGTAACGACGAACTTTCCGTCGTATGATTTTGCGCGCGCAATCACAAAGGAAGATGCAGAGGTCACCATGCTGGTTAAACCGGGAGCGGAAACGCACAGTTTTGAACCGAGTCCGCAGGACATTATCACCATTCAGAATGCGAATCTCTTTATCTATACCGGCGGAGACAGCGACGAATGGGTAGACGGAATTCTGGAATCCGTGCAGAATAAAAATTTCCATGTGTTTAAGATGATGGATGCCGTAAATCTCATTGAAGAAGAGACGGTAGAAGGCATGCAGGAAGAAGAGCATGAGCATGATCATGCGGATGCAGACCATGGGAACGAGGAAGCAGACCATGACCATGAAAAAGCGGATCAGGCAGAAGAGCATGAAGAGGAAGGTCCGGAAATGGACGAGCATGTTTGGACTTCCCCGAAAAATGCCATTACCATTGTAGAAAAGCTGGAAGAGACTCTTTCCGGACTTGATGAGAGCCATAAAGACAGTTTCAAGGCAAACAGTGAGTCTTATGTTAAGGAACTTGAAGAGTTGGACAAGAGTTTCAAAGAGGTAGTGGATAGCGGAAAGAGAAAAGAAATCATTGTGGCGGATCGTTTTCCCTTTGCTTATTTTTGTAAGGAATACGGCTTAAGCTACTTTGCCGCTTTTCCGGGATGCTCAACCGATACCCAGCCGTCTGCGGCAACCATTGCTTTCTTAACGGATAAGGTCAAGGAAGATAAGATTCCGGTTGTTTTCCATATCGAAATGGGAAATGAGGATATGGTCAATGCCATCAGCAAGGATACCGGGGCAAAGAAGCTGTTGCTTAATTCCGTGCACAATGTGACAGACAGTGATTTTAAGGCAGGAAAGACCTATGTGGATCTGATGAAGCCGAATGTGGAAGCTTTAAAGGAGGCGTTAAACTAGATGTCCTATATATCCCTTAACAATGTTGGATTTTCCTACGAGGGAAAGACGGTATTGTCCGATATTCATTTCTCCGTAGAAAAAGGCGACTACCTTTGTATTGTTGGGGAAAACGGCGCAGGAAAAAGCACCCTTTTGAAGGGACTTTTGGGCTTAAAGAAAGCGAGTGAAGGGAGCATTGTCTTCGGAGACGGTTTGAAGGCAAATGAAATCGGCTACCTTCCCCAGCAAACCGAAAGCCAAAAGGATTTTCCCGCCAGCTGTTATGAGGTAGTAGAGTCGGGAAGATTAAATAAACTTTCGTTTTTTCCTTTTTATCGAAAGGAAGATAAGAAGAGCGTAGAAGACGCTATGGAGTACTTAAAGGTGACAGATCTGAAGAAGGCCTGCTTCAGAGACCTGTCCGGAGGACAACGGCAGAGGGTTCTTTTGGCAAGAGCCCTCTGTGCAAGCGAAAAGCTCCTTGTGGTGGATGAGCCGGTTGCAGGACTGGATCCTCTCGCACAGAAAGAGCTCTATGAAATGCTCGATAAGTTAAATAAAGAAAAGGGGATGACCATTATCATGGTCTCTCATGATGTGAAGGAAGTGGTGCAGCGTGCAAAAACCATTCTGCACCTTGACCGTACACAGCGCTTTTTCGGAAGTGCAGAGAACTATCTTTCCTCGAAGTGGGGTAAACTTTTGGTAAAGGAGGAAGAAAATGCTTAATTCTTTACTGAAAATGTTCCAGTACGACTTTATGATTCGTGCTCTCGTGGTTGGAGGTCTCGTATCTTTGTGCTCCGCCCTTCTTGGAACAAGCCTTGTTTTAAAGCGCTATTCCATGATTGGAGACGGTCTTTCCCATGTGGGCTTTGCGGCATTGGCCATAGCTTATGCCCTTAATTTCGCACCGATGTCGGTATCCATTCCGGTCTGTGTGGTAGCGGCATTTTTCCTTCTGCAATTGGAAGAAAGCGCCAAAATAAAGGGGGACGCGGCTACGGCACTGCTTTGCAGCGGGGCTTTGGCGGTCGGCGTTATGACGATATCTTTAACTTCCGGAATGAATACGGATGTATGCAACTATATGTTCGGCTCTATCCTGGCTATCAGCCCTTCGGATCTTCGGCTTTCCGTCGTTCTTTCCGTGGTGGTTTTGTTCTTATACATTGTATTTTACCCGCGTATTTTTGCGGTAACCTTTGATGAAAGTTTTGCGAAGGCCAGCGGCACCAATACACGCTTTTACAATATGGTTCTAGCGCTTCTTACCTCCATTACCATTGTGCTCGGTATGCGAATGATGGGAACCTTGCTGATTTCCAGCTTGATTGTATTCCCCTCCATTACCGCGATGCGGGTTTGCAAGAACTTCCTTTCGACAATTCTTTTAGCGGCACTTCTTTCGCTCTTCGGTTTTATTGTCGGAATCAGCCTGTCCTTTTTACACAGTATTCCTACAGGAGCGTCCATTGTTATTGTAGATATGATTTTGTTTTTTATTTTCCTGGGCGTGGAAGCGGTACGTAATCGGAAAAGCTAGGAGGTTGGAAATGGAAGAGATATCTGAAAAAAACAGTAGAGATAGCAGAAATATCGGTATGAATAGTAGTATGGATAGCAGACCGGACAAGCGTTTCATGAAGTCCGCTATAGGCAGCAGAGTCGTTTATAAAAAAATCTTCCCATTGCTATTATTTTTTGTGCTTTGCTTAGCACTTACTTCCTGTAAAAAAGCGAATAATATCAGAAAAGTAGGGAGTAATACAGAAAGTTCGGGAGAGAATGCTTCCTCCCTTTCGGAAGAGGAGGCCCTAAAGCAGGCCAAGGAATTGGAGAGTCTCGAACAAAAAGAGCAGGAATCTCTCGATAAGGAATATGGAACCGAAGCTTCTTCTGAAGCGGAGGGAAAGGAAAGTGAAGAAGCTTCCGATAAGAAGAGTGTAGAAGCAGATGTAAAAGAGAGCGAAAAGGGGGAAGGCACCTATCCCTATGACGACTACCCCTATGATCCGAAAGAGGATAGAGGAAAGGTAAACTTGGATAAGCCGGATATTGTAGTGGGAGACAAGCACTATGCCACGCAGATAAACGACTGGTATATGAACTTCCAGGACTATGAAGGAAAAACCGTCAGTATTGACGGCTATTATATGAACTTTGGAGGCTATACTCTGGTTGGAAGAATGGGGCCTTCCTGTCCGTATTGCACCGGGGGCTATGTGAATTTTGAGTTTAAGACGGATCTTGACTTATCAAAATTAAAATCGGAAGAATCTTGGATTCGGGTAAAAGGAATCCTCCGAAAGGGAAAATATTCCATTTCGAAGGATGTGTCGCAGCTTATTTACTATATTGAAGCCTTGGAAGTGGAAGAGCTTCCGGAAGTTGGAGTAGATACGGTGGCGGATTAAAACTTTATGAGAGCTGCTTCCGAAGTTTATTCGAATTGAAAAGCCCGGAGAGATCTTGAGGGACGAAATTAGTCCTAGAGATGAAATTAGTCCTAGAGAGGAAACTAATCCAGGAGAGGAAGATATTCTTCAATGGGGATGGTTTTCTCGGCATGATTTCTTTCCTGAAAGGCATCCAAAATGCAGTTCATTTTTTGAAGAGCCCAGTCTCCGGCGGAAAGAAAATTTTTCTCCTCTAGATATTTTCCGATAAAAAGAGAAGAAAAAAGGTCTCCGGTCCCCCCGAGAGTTAACTTTCTTTCCGTATAGGGGAGGATGTGAAATTCCTTTGTGTTTTCTTCATAAAGAAAAATGCAGGGCTTTTCCTCAATCTTCATACTGGTGATACAGATACTTTTTGCCCCTTTTTGGGTTAAAGAACAAATCAGTTCTTTTGCTTCATCCAAGTTGAAATTATCCGGAACAGTTTTGAGGTCTGCCAAAAGGCAGGCCTCTGTTTTATTCGGAAAAATACAATCGGCGATCTGCATGAGCTTCTTTCTACTTTCAACGTCCTTTTTTTGAAGGCCGTTATAAAGTTTTCCGTGATCTGCCATAATGGGATCAAAAAAGAGATAACTGCCGTTTTCTTTTTCCTCTTTTGCAAATTGATAAATACGCTCTGCTTGCCTTTCTCCAAGGACAAAGCCGATAAAAAGAGAAGGAAAAGAAAAGCCGAGCTCCTTCCAAATGCTAAGGCTATGAAAGAGGTACTCTGTTGTATCCAGTATTTCCGCCTTTCCGTAATTTAAGGTATTCGATACCAGTGCGGTCGGTAGAGAAAAGACATCGTAGTGGAGCTTTTCCAGTACGGCAGAGGCCATTCGTAGTGCTACCGTACCGTAAGAGGGAGAGTCGCTTAAGAGTAGGATGGGCACATTTTTATTCTGAACGAGCATTGTTTCTGATGCGCGCGGTATCTCGTTTGCATTTTTTGGCATGGTTTCTATCTCCGTTTTTAAATCAATATGTGTAGGAAATACAATAAAAATTCCGTGTTTATTCAAGAGTATAGGAATCTTAAGTCGGTGTAAAGAGGATGGCACATTTTTGTGAGGAAAAATACACAATACGTCTGATAATCTAATGGATTGCAATTTATCAAGTATTGGGAAATTGTCTTGAATTCATCATGCAATATATTGCAAATTTCGTGCAATGTATTTATAATTTCTGTAGACGAATGAAGAAAGGAAAGGAATATATGGCAAAATCAACGACTAATATAAGCATCCGCATGGATAGTGAGTTAAAGGCAGAGGCAGAATCGCTATTCAATGAATTGGGAATGAATCTTACAACGGCTTTTAATATATTTGTTCGGCAATCTCTTCGAGAGGGGGGGATTCCGTTTGATGTGAATCTTCGTGTACCGAATAAAGAGACAATTACTGCTATGACGGAAGCGGAAAGGATAGCGAAAGATCCTACCTTTAAAGGCTATACGGACTTGGATGAATTATTCGCTGATTTAAAAAGATGAAAGAAACTAAACTAACCGTTAAGTTGACAACAACATTTAAAAAAGATTATAAGATGGCAATGAAGAGAGGGCGTAAGTTGGAACTAATAGATAAGGTGATTACGACTCTTGCCTTGGGAGAAAACCTTCCAAATGAAAATCGAGATCATGATTTACATGGAAATTGGAAAGGCTACCGTGAATGTCATATTCAGCCGGATTGGCTTTTGATCTATAAAATAGAGAAAGACATCTTAGTGCTTACTTTGACCAGAACAGGGACGCACAGTGACTTATTCGCAAAGTGAGTTTAATTTTTTTGAAGTTATAAGTTATACAAGCTATACCGACAATCTATGGCAGAGGGAGGGAAACTCCCTCTGTCTTCGTTTACACATTTCTTCATCTGTGTTAGAGTAAAGCCTTGCAAGAGGAAAAGGAGGGTATTTATGAAGAAAAAATTACTGGTAAGTCTTTGTTTGGCATCCGTGCTTTCTTTAGTGGCTTGTTCCAAGCCTGCGGAGAAGGCGGAAAGTAAGGGAGAAGAAAGTGTTTCCGCAGAAGAAAAGGGGACGGAAGCCAAGGAAGAAGTAAAGACGGAGGAAAAGGGAGAAACCGGGGAGGAAAAAACCTATAAAGTAGGAATTTTAAAGTTTATGGACCATCCTTCACTCAATCAAATTGAAGACAGCCTTTGCACAGAGCTGGACAGTCTTTCCAAGGACGGCGTAAAGTACGAGTATAAGGAGTACAAGTTAAACGGGCAGGGTGATGCCTCCGTATTAAACCAGATGACGGCACAGCTTCTTTCGGATAAGGTGGATGTTATTGTTCCGATTGCCACACCTGCAGTACAGGTAGTGCAGTCAGGTACAGAAGGAAAGAACGTTCCCATCGTTTTCTCCGCAGTATCGGATCCGGTTTCCGCAAAGCTTGTAAAGTCCATGGAAGAGCCAGGGGGAATGATTACCGGAACCTCCGACTATTTGAATACGGATGCCATTATGAATTTGATTTTTGCGGCAAATAAGGACGCAAAGAAAATCGGACTGCTCTATTCTAAGAGTGAGGACTCTTCCAAGGCGCCCATTGAAGACGCAAAGAAATTCTTAGCGGATAAGGGCGTGGAAGTGGTTGAGAAGACCGGAACGACTACCGATGAAGTAAATCAGGCAGTGGATGCTCTCATTGCAGAAAAGGTGGATGCGATTTTCACTCCGACGGATAACACGATTCAGAAAGCGGAACTCAGCTTCTACGAAAAATTGCAAAAGGCGAAGATTCCTCACTACGGTGGAGCCGATTCCTTTGCTTTAAACGGTGCTTTTGCCGGCTACGGTGTAGATTATGTACAGCTTGGAAAGGCAACAGCGGATATGGTGGATGAGGTCTTACGAGGAGGAAAAGAAACGGCGACTCTTCCTGTGCAGACCTTTGACAACGGTATCGCGACAGTCAATACCGATACAGCGGAAAAGCTCGGATTTTCCATGGATGAGTTAAAGGAAGTCTTTAAGCCCTACTGCACAAAGGTAGAAGAAATCAAGACAAATCAGGAATTTGCAAAATAAATTTTTACACGAAATTCTGTGCTAAGAAGATAGCACTGCTATATGGATAAGTAGTACAGGATGAATTTGAGAACAATTTTTATGCCGAAGCGGAGTGGATAACGAGGCTTCGGCATTCGAGTAACATTAAATAAATTCGAGTAACATCAAGTAAATTCAAGTAGAATAAGTAGGATGAGTATGGCTGAATTTTTTACGATAGGAATCATCAAGACCGCTTTGGAAATCGGGCTTATTTATGCGCTGGTTGCTATGGCCCTTTTTATTTCCTATAGCATCTTAAATATTGCGGATCTTTCCACAGACGGATCCTTTACGCTCGGGACTGCGGTTTCGGCAGTGTTTACGATTTCCGGGCATCCCATACTGGGGATTTTTATGGCAATGCTTTCCGGCTCTCTTTCGGGATTTTGCACCGCTTTTTTGCAAACAACGCTCGGAATCGAGAGTATTCTTGCCGGAATCATTGTGAATACCGGACTTTACACTATTAACCTTGCGGTAATGGGCTTTTCTTCAAATCTTTCCATATTCGGGACGAATACAGTATTTACCCTGTTTGCAGGAGAAAATCCCTTCCTTTCCGAGTTGGGAACGCTGATTCTCCTTCTTCTTATTTTACTGCTGGTGGCCTTCATTTTACGCTGGTTCTTCGGAACAGGGCTCGGGCTTTCCATCCGTGCAACCGGAGACAGTCCGGCCATGGTACGGGCATCCTCGATTAATCCGGCTTTTACGATTACGGTAGGGCTTTGCCTTTCCAATGCCTTAACCGGCCTTTCCGGTGCTCTGATTGCCCAGTACAATAAAGCCTCGGATATCAACTTGGGAAATGGAATGGTTACGGTAGCGCTTGCCTCCCTTGTGATCGGAGAGACGCTTTTCGGGAAGAGAAAGCTTCTTGGAAGAATCCTCGGGGTTATCGGCGGAGCGATTCTTTATCGCTTGGTGATTGCCCTTGCGCTTCGCCTGCGTGTGCCGACAGAAGCTTTTAAGCTCGTCAGTGCTTTGATTGTTGCTCTTGCGATTTCTTCCACAAGAATTAAAGAGCTTTTCCATTACGCAAAGCTCAGAAGAAACGCGATGCGGGAAAGGGGAGAAAATGCTTGATTTAAAGAATATTTCCAAAACCTTCAACCCGAATACCATTCACGAGAAAAAGGCACTGGAAAACCTTTCCCTGCACCTTGATAAGGGAGATTTTGCGACCATTGTAGGGAGTAACGGGGCTGGAAAGTCCACCCTTTTTAATGCCATTTCAGGCTCTTTCCTTTTAGATAAGGGAAGTGTTGTATTAGAAGGAAGGGATATCACTTTCTTACAGGAGCATAAGAGAAGTGCCTTTATCGGAAGGCTTTTTCAGGATCCCTTGATGGGTACGGCTCCTCATATGAGCATTGAGGAAAATCTTTCCGTCTCTTACATTCGGGCGAGCGGTCTGTCCTTATTTTCCCGTGCGGGAAAGAAGGAGAAGGCCTACTTTAGAGAGCAACTAAGTCTTCTTGATATGGGCTTGGAGAATCGAATGAATCACCCTGTGGGACTTCTTTCCGGAGGACAGAGACAGGCACTCACGCTTTTAATGGCGACCATGGTTACGCCGAAGATTCTGCTTCTTGATGAGCATACGGCTGCACTGGACCCGGGAACGGCGGAAAAGGTGCTGAACCTCACAAAGAGTATTGTAGCGGAGCGGGAGATTACCTGTCTTATGATTACCCACAATATGCATCAGGCTCTGGAGCTTGGAAACAGAACCTTAATGATGGACAGCGGAAAAATCGTTCTGGACCTTTCCGGAGAAGAAAGGGAGCATCTTACTGTGGATATGCTTCTAAAAAAGTTTTCCGAGAAGGCGGGGAAGGCTTTGGATAACGACCGCATTTTACTGTCCTAAAGGAGATAATTGAGAAAAATCAGGCAAAGTAAGTACAGTAATATCAGGTTTAAAAGTTAAAGAGGCAGTTCAGCACGTAGAGACGATTTTTTAGCTGTGCTACTGCCTTTTCTGTATTATAATAAGAAAAACAATACCGCTAGCGATGTAGGAGGCGAATATGCTTACAAAAAAACTGGTCATTACCATTGGAAGACAGTATGGATCCGGAGGACGCACTGTAGGAAAAAACTTGGCAGAATCTTTGGGGATTCCCTTTTATGATGAGGAAATTTTGCGCATTACTTCCGAAAAGACGGCAATCGGAGAGCAGTACTTCCGTTTGGCGGACGAGAAGGCGGGAAGTAATCTCTTATACAAGATTGTGGATTCTTTAAAACCGAGACTTGGAAAGCCGAGTCTTGAAGAGGACATCGTGAGTCCCGAGAACCTCTTTCGTTTCCAAAGTCAGGTTGTGGTAGAACTTGCGGAGCAGGAAAGCTGTATTATTGCAGGACGCTGTGCCAACGTAATCTTACGGGAAGCAAAGAAAGAACATGTGGATTTCTTTGTTTATGCGGATATGGAGAAGCGTATCGAAAGAACCATGGACTACTGTAAGGTGGATGAGGAAGAGGCAAAGAAGCGTATCAAGAAGATTGACCGGGAAAGAAGAGAGTATCATAAGTATTACACCGGAGAGGACTGGATGAAGGTGGATAATTATGACTTGATGATTAATGCTTCCCGAATTGATTACCGGGAAATGGAAGTACTCATGCGGAATTATTTGGAAATGAAGGGGTATCTTAAGTGATTGCGAAGCTCTATGGAGTAGGAAGAGTATTAAAGGGGAAACTTTGTGTTCCGGGGGATAAGAGTATTTCTCATAGAGCGATTATGTTTTCTTCTCTTGTGAAGGGAAAAACGGTGGTAGAGGGTTTTCTTCCTTCCGAAGACTGTCTCTCTACTATGGATATCTTTCAGAAACTCGGTGTTTCCATAGAAAGAGAAGGTACAAAACTCACCATAGAGGGGAAGGGTATGGAGGCTTTAGAGGCGCCTGCCGACTCTCTTTATTGCGGAAATTCCGGAACAACCATGCGCCTTATGGCGGGAATCCTTTCCGGACAGACTTTTTCTTCCGTACTTTTCGGAGATGAAAGTCTGGAAAAGCGTCCTATGGGGAGAGTGCTAAGTCCTTTATCGAAGATGGGAGCCAAGATTTCCGCGGAAGGAGAAAAATGCACCGCGCCCTTAAAGATAGAAGGCAGTGCACTAAAGGGGATTTCTTATGAAAGCCCCATTGCTTCCGCACAGGTAAAGTCTGCCGTACTTTTGGCGTCTCTTTATGCAAAAGGGGAGACGGTCTATACGGAGCCTTCTCTTTCAAGGGATCATACGGAGAGACTGCTTTCCGCAATGGGGGCGGATATTGAGACAAAAATCCTGGAAGACGGAAAAGCCGAGATTCACTTAAGACCGGGAAAAGCCTTGCAAGCCATTCCGGGGATTTTTTCCGTCCCGGGAGACATTTCCTCCGCAGCTTACTTTATGGCAGCCTGCTTCTTCCTTCCCGGCTCCGAAGTTTTATTGGAAAGTGTCGGCCTAAATGAAAGCCGGAGTGGAATCTTGGACGTTCTTTCCAATATGGGGGCAAAATTTCAAATTCTAAATAAAAAGACGATAGGGGGAGAAGAGAGAGGAGATATTCTCTTTACTTACGGAAAACTTCGTGGTACGGAAATTGCAGGTGCTCTTATCCCAAGACTCATAGATGAACTTCCGATTCTTGCCATACTCGCTACGATTGCCGAAGGGGAAACCGTAATCAAGAATGCGGAGGAGCTTAAAGTGAAGGAAAGCAACCGCATAAGAGCAGTAGTAGAGAATCTTACAAGTCTCGGCATCCCTTGCGTGGAACCGGAAGACGGCATGCGGATTTCCGGACAGGGCGGTATTTTTCCTTTAAAGGGAAAGCGAATTTTAAGCTTTAAAGACCATCGCATTGCCATGAGCTTTGCCGTACTCGGTCTTCTTTGCCCAAAGGAAAGTCCTATGGAGATTGAAGATGCGGAGTGCATTTCCATTTCCTATCCCGGATTTTTTAAAGATTTAGAAAAATTCCTAAACTTATACGCTCCATATAGCAGAAAAACCCTTGGAAGAATTAGTAAAATCATCCAAAAAAATGAGGAATGAGAAACTTTCTCCCTCCCAGAGGAGCTGTTAAGCAAAAGA
>ERZ773267.1196-NODE-1196-length-14955-cov-3.310134_pt1 | contig 14955 bp, 7 predicted proteins | sample MGYA00511959_ERZ773267 | MGnify/ENA primary metagenome ERZ773267 (study PRJEB29015, sample SAMEA2738165) | human oral metagenome | biome: human oral; feature: human-associated habitat; material: saliva | place: China | collected 2240 ... | reverse complement strand
ACGCAATAAAAAGAGAGGCTGTGCATAAGTCAAATTCGACTCATGCGACAGCCCCTTTCCTTTATTCGCTCGCTTCGGCTTTTGGGCGGCGCAGCGTGTAGATGAGGCGGAAGGAGAGAGAGAGGATGATGGCGATGACGGTCGCGAGCGACATGCCTTTGAGCGTCACCGTGCCGAGCGTGAGGCTTGCCGTCGAGACGCCTATGCCCATGACGATGGAGGTCAGGAGGAGATTCGCGGGCTTGCCGTAATCCACCTTGGACTCGACGAGGATGCGGATGCCCGAGGCGGCGATGACGCCGAAGAGAAGCAGGGAGACGCCGCCCATGACGGGCGTCGGGATGCTCTGGATGAGAGCCGCGAGCTTGCCGAGGCACGACAGCGCGATGGCGAAGACAGCGGCGCCGCCGATGACCCATGTCGAGTAGACCTTCGTGATGGCGAGGACGCCGATGTTCTCGCCGTAGGTCGTGTTCGGCGTCGAGCCGAAGAAGCCCGAGAAGATCGTCGATATGCCGTTGCCGAGCAGCGAGCGGTCGAGTCCCGGATCTTTCGTGAGGTCGCGCCCGACGATGTTGTTCGTCACGATGAGGTGGCCGATGTGCTCGACGATGACGACGATGGAGGCGGGCAGGATGATGAGGATGGCGCCGAGATCGAACTTTGGCGTGTAGATGGTCGGGATGGCGAACCAGGGGGCGCTCTCGACGGCGGCGAGATCGACGATGCCCGCAGCATACGCGATGACATAGCCGGAGACGACGCCGATGAGGATGGGGATGATCGCGAGGAAGCCGCGGAACGCCATGGAGGCGAAGACGGTGACGGCGAGCGTCGCGATGGAGACGAAGACGACGGTCGCATTCGTATCTGCGTCGGTCAGCCCCGCCATCTTCGCTGCCGTCGGCATGAGTTCGAGGCCGATGACGGCGACGATCGCGCCCATCGACGCGGGCGGGAAGATCACGTCGATCCAGCTCGTGCCGATGGCATGGATGACGAAGCTCACGAGGCAGAAGACGACGCCGACGACGATGAAGCCGCCGAGCGCCGCTTCGTAGTTGTAGTCGGCGAGCACGAGGAAGACGGGCGAGAGGAAGGCGAAGCTTGAGCCGAGATAGGCGGGAATCTTGCCCTTGCAGAGAACCAGATAGAAAAGAGTGCCGATGCCGTTGAAGAGAAGCACGGTCGCCGGATTGATCTGGAAGAGGATCGGCACGAGCACCGTGGAGCCGAACATCGCGAAGAGATGCTGCAAGGAAAGGGGAATCGTCTGGAGGAGCGGCAGACGCTCCTGCGTGTCAATGGTTCTTTGTTCCATGAGAATGCTCCTTTGGAAGATATTTATATCCAAGAAGAATTTAGCACAGAATGAGCGTCTTGTCCAATGGTTCTCGACGGAAGGCTCTTTTCTTGGAGCGGTGTGAAGGGGCTTCTTGCAGGAAAGTACGGAATCGGAAGCGAATAGAAAAAGACGGCTAGAAGATAGATGTGGAGGAGTGGTGAAATGCGCATGAAGGAGATGGGGCGACGGCTTTTCCAGATGGTGCAGGACGGGTATCGGCGCTTTCGTGCCGCGATGGTTTTCGACGCGGTGCTGTTCGTTTGCGTGGGTTTGCTTACGTATCATAAAATGTATGTCATACACGGCCGGTATACGGAGGAGATCGGCTGCGCGGCGGCAGCGGCAGCGATCGCCTGCATCTTCGCTGCTGCCCTGCGGCTCTTCCTGGAGCGGCGCGAAAAGGAGCGGCATGGCTTCGAGGCGCTGCTGACGGCTGCCGTGTTCGTCTTTTTCTTCGTGCTCGTGCAGGGACATGATTGGCGAGATCCCTATATCCTGCTCAAGACGGCAGGGCCTGCACTCGCCTTTGCTTCTGTCGGCCTTTACTGCCTTGCGCCGCAGAAGGAAGGCGAGGAGCCTGCACTGGCTGTGCTTCTGGCAATATCCAAGGCGTGCCTTGTCGGCCTCCTTCTGGTCGTGTCGCTCAATATATGCCTGCTGGCGTTCGATTCGCTGCTCTTTTCTTTGGAAGGCAGGCTGCAAGCGACGCTGCATTTCCTCCTTGCAGAGTTTTCCTTTCTGCTTGTCGGGGTGCAGGTCTTTCTCGCGAGCCTGCCGGAGCGGGGGAAAGATGTGGAGACGCCCGCGCTCTTTCGCGCTATCCTCCTGCGCCTCCTATGGCCCGTCTATCTGATCTTGCTCGCCATTCTCTATCTCTATGTGGCGAAGATCGTCTATGTCTGGACGATGCCCGTCGGCATGATGAACTGGTTCGCCTCGCTGGCGCTTCTCGCCTTCAGCATATTCTTCTTCTGCTTTGCGAAGGATGTGCGCTGTTCGCTGCTGCAGCGCTTCTTGCGCTGGGGACTTCTGCTCTTTCTGCCGATCCTTGCGGTGCAGGCTGTCGCCGTTTGGCAGCGGGTCGCGCCATACGGCCTCACGCCGCTTCGCTATACGTCGATCCTCTGCACGCTTTTCGGCATCTTCTTGCTCGTGCTTGCCTTCCGCCGCTGCTCGCCGCGCCCGGCGTTCCTCGTCTTGGCGTTCATGATCGCCGCACTCACGCTGACGCCGCTCAACATCGTCGATCTGCCGCTTCGCACGCAGGAAGCGCGTCTTTGGCGCGTGCTTGAGGAAAACGACATGCTGCAGGGCGGCGAGGTCGTGGAAAATCCCGCGCTTTCATCGAGGAATCGCGAAAGGCTCCTGAGCGCTTCGGAGTATCTGCTCGATCAGGAAAAGACGTCGTTTCTCGAAACGCCGGGTATGCGCGAGATGCTTGCGAAACTGCAGGCTGAGCGGGCAGACGGAGTCGCCAAAAACGCGGAGGGGTGGTTCAAGTTCAAGGCGGAAGATCCTTCCCGCATACCTGTGGCGGGTTGGAAGAGCGCCTATCCGCTGCAGGGAGCCTATGTGGAAGACGGCTTGCTCGTCGTGAGCACGGGAGATGGAACGAAGGAAAAAATCGATGTTTCTTCCTATCTTGCGGAACTTCTTGCCTACGCGCGCAAAGAGGACGTGAGAGGAACGAAGACCTTCACGCGGGAGCTTGCGATCGACATAGACGAAAACACCTCTCTTTGGCTGCAGGAGATCGATCTGTCCGTTCGCATGAAGAAGGACAGGGAAGATATAACGGCGCATATCGACGGATTTCTTCTGAAGCGATAAAACTTTTCCTGTCTGTCATCCATGACAGGACGGCAATCGTCCGCTGTATGATACAATGAACGAAGAAGATCCGGCGTTCAAGTGGATTTGACGCACGGATCGGCGTTCAATCTTTCACCCGCTCTGGCCCGCCTGCCGCCCATGAGATCGCCGCCCAGCTGAGCAACCCAACCCTGTGATCCACTGAGCACAGCGAGCATCTTTCTGGATTGACAATGTTCGTCGTAGTGCATATCATGATACGATGAGAGATTCAATGCGATAGGGATGACTCATGGGAAAGACTGCCATGCAGAATGAAGCGAAAGACAATACAGCTGGAGGTGAATCATGCCGCAGGAAATCGACAGAAAACGAAAAGCGTCCAGTCCATACAGCGCGGTCATGACACGAGAGCAGTTCTTGTTTCACGAAACGCGAATCACGGCGAAATTGCTGGATGAAGGACTGGAAAAGGATGAAATCATAAAGAAGATTTTTTCTGAAAATCTTTTTCAATATCCCACGGAAAAATCTGTTCGCCGGATGGTTCTTGCTTGCCTGCAGCGCTTGGAGGCTTTGTCCGACCAGACCTTGATCGCTTCCATCGCTGCTGAATCCAGTGATGTGGCAAAGCAGATCTGTCTTTATGCCATGATGCGTCAATATCGCTTGGTATGGGATTTCATGCTCACGGTCATCGGCGAGAAATATCGTAAGCTGGATGTTTCCTTCAGCAAGATGGATTTGCATGGTTTTTTCCTGCGGCTGCAGGAGCAGGATGATTGGGTGGCTGCATGGAGCGATCAGACGATTGCAAAACTCAGGCAAGTGCTCACGAAAATCCTAGTGGAAAACGGGTATCTGGACAGCATCAAAGCGGAGAGATTGAATCCCGTGCTGCTCAGCCCGATTTTGGAACGTGCGATACGAAAGTCCGGGCAGGAAATAGCCCTGCCGGCTTTCAACTGTCTGGAATAGGAGAATACGCGGATGAGCAAACTGAACGAGCGCCTTGACGCCCTTCGGAAGCTGGTGCAGAGTCAAGACTTTCTCAACGGAAAAGGGCTGTCCAACGAGGTCAATATTCGCATTTTTTGCTATCATCCCAAAGATGAAATGGCTGTCCGGCATTTTACGGAAAAATTGACGGAGGGTGTTGGCACGGGCTGCCGCATCATAGAATACAACCTTTACCAAGTGTTTCTTGCCATTTGCGAGGATAAGCGCATCGCGGACAAAATCCCCGATTTGGAAAATAAAAAGGGACATACATTCGTCTTGGGACACCTGGCGCGTATAGCAAACAATCTCGCCTTTATTGAAAAAATGAAGGCTGAGTCTCATAACGTCGGCGATGTCATTCTCATCACGGGCGTGGGGGAGGCGTTTCCCTTTATCCGTATCCATGCGCTTTTGGATGCCATGCAGTCGCATTTTTCCGATGTGCCAGTCTTGGTCATGTACCCGGGGACATTTGACGGCCGCTATGTAAGATTGTTCGACAAACTGACGCCCAATCCGTATTATCGAGCCTTTAATGTAGTGTAGGAGATGTGCCTTATGATGATAAAAAATATGTTCGCCGAGGACATTGACCGCAAAATCAATGGCGTAGTCAAGGTTGAGCAGGATGAAAGCGCCATTCTCGTGCAGGAGCTGGAGGAATATGTCATCACGAAGGAACTGAAAAAGCACTTTATCGCGTTTTTCAATAATTACGGCGAGTCCTTTGAAGAAAATATCTCCGATATCGGCGTGTGGATTTCCGGCTTCTTTGGCAGCGGCAAATCCCACTTTTTGAAAATGCTCGCCTATCTCCTGGAGAACAAAGAAGTGCAGGGCGTAAAGACCGTGGAGCGTTTCCGTAAGAAATTTGAGGACGACGCCGCTGCGTTCATGCCGATGGACAAGGTCACCCGTGGAGAAACGCACACCATTCTCTTCAACATTGACGTGCAAAGTTCCGGACCAAAGGACGAAACGGCTGTTCTTCGTGTATTTGCCAAGATGTTTTATCACTATCTGGGCTTTTACGGCGAAGATTTGAAGGTCGCCAAATTGGAGCAATTTATCGAAAAACAAGGCAAGACGGCCGAGTTCCGCCGGGTATTTGAGGAAAAGAACGGCGCATCGTGGCTGTCCTCCCGTGATTCCTTTGCGTTCTTTGAGGACGATGTGGTCAGCGCTCTGACGCAAGTCCTCGGCATGAGCGAAAGTGCCGCCGAAAACTGGTTTAACGGCACACATACCGTGGACATCTCCATTGCCAAACTGGTATCCGAGATCAAGGAATATGCGGATGCCAAGCCTCAGGATTTTCGACTGCTCTTTATGATTGACGAAGTGGGGCAGTATGTTGGCGATGACAGAAGTTTGCTTCTCAATCTTCAGTCGCTGGTGGAAACGATCGGAGCTGAGTGCAAAGGCAAAGTTTGGATAGTCTGCACTGGGCAGGAAGCCATCGACGAGGTCATCAAGACGCGGGAAAACGAGTTTTCCCGTATTCAGGCGCGATTCAAGACGCGACTCTCCCTCTCCTCAGCCTCGGCGGACGAGGTGATCCAAAAGCGTATCTTGAAGAAAACGCCGGACGCCCAAGAGGAGCTGGAATCTCTCTATGCGCAAAACGACTCCGTGCTGAAAAACCTCTTCAGCTTCACGGAGTCGGTGAAAGATATTCGCGGCTACAACGGCGCCGCCGAATTTTCCCGGAATTTCCCTTTCGTGCCCTATCAGTTCATCCTCATGCAGAAGGTCTTTGCCGAAATCCGCAAGCACGGCAATTCCGGCAAACATCTCTCTGGCGGCGAACGCTCCATGCTCTCGGGCTTTCAGGAGGCGGCGCAAAAAATCGAAGACAAGAACGAGTATGCCCTTGCGCCCTTCCATCTCTTCTATGACACGGTGCATACCTTCCTGGACAGTTCCATTCGCCAGGTCATCGAGCGGGCGGAACGGGCAGCCGAGGCAGGACATGGCCTGGAAATGCAGGATGTGGCTGTGCTGAAACTCCTCTACCTCGTGCGCTATGTGGACGATGTGAAAGCGACCCTCGACAATCTTGTGATCCTTATGGCGGATAAGATCAGCCTCGATAAAATCACCATGCGGGAGCGGGTGGGCGCGTCCCTTGAGCGCCTCCTCACACAAAACTACATCGGTCGCGCAGGGGAAATCTATAGCTTCCTCACCGACGAGGAGCAGGATATTCAGCGCGACATTTACCGCAATACCGTCGTGGATACCGCCGCCGTCGTGTCCAAAATCGGCAGCATGATTTTTGGCGATATTTATACAGCCAAGAAATATCGCTATGGCGACAAATATGATTTTCCCCTTGACGGGATGGTGGACACGACCGCCGTGGGCACAGCGACGGGCGGCATGAAACTCAAAATCCTCACGGTAGCCGCAGACGCCGTCGAAAAAACAGACCTGCGTCTTACCGCCGAATCCGTCGGGCAGGCTTTGGTCGTTCTCGCCGACACACCCTACTATCCGTCTCTTGAAAACGCCATGAAGGTGCAAAAGTACGTCATGCAGAAAAACATGACGCAGCTTCCTCAATCGGTGCGGGCCATCATCCGAAGCCATCAGGAAGAGGCGCGAAAGTACGAGTTGGAAGCAAAAAGAGAACTTGTCAAAGCCATAGAAACGGCGGAGTTTTATGTGGACGGAGAACATCTGCTGCTGAAAGGCGGCGATGCCAAGGGGATGATCGATCAGGCGCTGGAGTATCTCGTCGACCATGTCTACAGCGACCTTTCTTTGATTCGTAAAAATGCGGACAGCGAGGCGGATATTTCCTCCATCCTGCGCGGTGCGGAGCAGACCCTCTTCGGCACGGAAGCGAACAGCGAGGCCGCTGTCAAGGTGGAGGAGTATCTGGAGATACAGCACGCCAAAAAACTGCGCACATCGATGCAGGACATCCAGAGCCGCTATAAGGGGATTCCCTACGGCTGGAGGGAACTGGACATCGCCTGCGTAGTGGCGCAGCTCATTCACGCGCAGAAGGTCACCGTGAAATGTGGCGGCAGTACCATCCAGCCAAATGACCCGAAACTCCCGCAGATGCTTCATAAAAAGAGTGAGATCGGCAGCACCATCGTCTCCAAGCGCCAGACGGTATCTCTCGCCAAAATCCGCGAAGTCCGAGAGTTCCTGCGCGATTACTTCGATGAAATGGACGTGCCCGAGGACGAGGATGGCCTGATCCGCCACATCGCAGTCCGCTTCGAGGGGGAAAAGGCGCGATATGAAAACCTCCTCGCCCTCTATGCGGGGCGCAAATACCCCGAAAAATTCCTGGTTTCTTCGGCAGTAGATGCGATGAAGGAGCTTCTCTCGCACGTCAAGGATAATATGGCGCTCATTGACTACGTAATCAAAAAGCAGGACGCAATCTGCGATCTGAAAGAAAAGGTGCAGAATGTCGAATCCTTCTTCAGCAATCAGAAGGCGCTTTTTGACGAGGCGGTGAAGTACGAGGAAGCGCTCCAACACGACCTTGAATACATCGCCAAGGATAAAGGGGCAGAGGCGGCGCTCAACACGATTCGTCTCATTACCTTGATTCCGGACGGCGGCGGTTTCAACTATGGGCGGCTGCCGGAGCTGAACGACCTGCTGGCGAAGGTACATGCCAAGCATGATGCCATGTTGGAGGAAAAACGGCAGGAACTTCTGAAAATCGTTGATGACTGCTTGGAAGAGATTCGCGCCAAAGCCAAGGACGAGAGCAAGGCGAGGGACATCCTTCAACAAGAAGAGGGCTACTTCGCTCGCAAGAAAGAGTATATCGCCGGCATCCGGGTGCTGACCCTCATGGATGGGCAAATGCCCAATATTTGGCTGCGCAAGGACGAGGCTATCTCTCGCATCGAGAACCTCTGCAACGAGGAGGTCAAGCGAGAAGAAGAACAGAAACCGTCGGTTGCAGCAGGCAAAAAGCCGAAGAAAATCATCAAATCGGTCTATCGTCAGTCGATGTTCCCCAAGCGCACGATCGAAACGGATGCGGACATTGACGAATATGTGGAACATATCCGGCGGCGCATGAAAACCATGCTGAAGGACTGCGATGGCATCCGACTGGATTAAGGAAGCACGGATGATCAGCGCTTCCTAAGACAGGGAACAGGGGAGAGTGCGATGAACAAGAATGCGATAAAGAAATATGCGGTATGGGCAAGGCGCGAGCTGATCGACCGTGTATCGAGGAAGGCGATGCGCTATGGCATTGCCCCTGAAATCCCTGCTGACCCCGAAGCGGACAGCGTAGACGGCCGCCTTCTCTCCGATACCGAGAAGAAGCAGCGTGCGGCTCTCATCGAGAAAGTGGCGGCGCACGGCTACGAGCAGACGATGGAAGAAGCGGCCTACACTTGGTTCAACCGCTTCGCCGCGCTGCGCTTCATGGAGGTCAACGGCTATCTGCCCTCGCATGTGCGGGTATTCACCAACGATGCCGGAGAGTTCAAGCCGCAGATTCTCGCCGAGGCGATTCATCTCGACTTGCCGGGGCTGGACAAGGAAAAAGTCTATGCCTTGAAGGAAGCCAATGACGAGGAGGCGCTCTTTCGCTATCTTATCATCGTGCAGTGCAATGCCCTGAACGAGATCCTGCCGGGAATGTTTCAGCGACTGGAGGATTTCACGGAATTGCTGCTGCCCGACAATCTGCTCCGCGAGGGCAGCGTGATTGAGCGGCTTGTCAAGCAGGGCGATGTGGGAAGCATTCCCGAAGAGAACTGGCGCGATCAGGTGCAGATCATCGGCTGGTTGTACCAATACTACAACGCTGAACCGAAGGACAAGGTTTTTGCCGATCTCAAGAAAAATATCAAGGTGACGAAGGAAAAAATCCCTGCCGCCACGCAGCTTTTCACTCCCGACTGGATCGTGCGCTACATGGTGGAAAATTCTCTAGGCCGCTTGTGGCTCGAAGGACATCCGAACGAAAGCCTGCAAGGCGAATGGAAATACTATCTGCCCGAAGCCGAGCAGGAAGAGTCCGTGCAGAAACAGCTTGCCGATATGCGCAAAGAATCTGCTAACCTCAAGCCGGAAGATATTCGCTGCATCGATCCCTGCATGGGCAGCGGCCATATCCTCTGCTACATGTTTGACGTGTTGGTGAAGATTTACGAGGACTACGGCTATACGGCTCGTGAAGCCGCAGCATCCATTCTGCAAAACAATCTCTACGGACTCGACATCGACGACCGTGCGGCGCAGCTTGCCTATTTTGCCGTGATGATGAAAGCGCGACAGTATGACCGCCGCTTTTTCAGCCGTGGGATTCAGCCGAATGTGATGGCGATAGAGGAGAGCAACGGACTCAAGACTTGGGCGGAGATGGCAGGGGACAGTCTCGTTGCCGGGCAGCTAACCTTTGAGGATGATTTCATCCGTATGGCGGATTATCTGATTGAAACATTCCAAGATGCCAAGGAATATGGCTCTATTCTGACGGTGCAGGCAGATCGCTATGATGCACTCGTGGACTTTATCGAGAAAGCCGGACAGGAGGCAGGAAATCTCCTGTTTCGGGCGTGGATCGATGAAGTCGAGCAAAGGATTCTGCCGCTGATCCAACAGGCAAAGTGGCTCTCGGCGAAGTATGACGTAGTGGTGACGAATCCGCCGTATATGGGCGCAAGCAATATGTCAGCGAAGTTGTCGGCATTTGTGAAGAAGAATTATCCCGATAGCAAAGGTGATTTGTTTGCTTGTTTTATAGAGAGAGGGAATGATTGGACAAAAATTAACGGCTACAATTCCATGGTAACCATGCAAAGTTGGATGTTTTTATCTAGTTTTGAAAATATGCGTAAAAAGATACTGGGCAAAATGATGATTTCAACTCTCATGCACATGGAAAATATGGTGCTGGGAATTGCTTTTGGAACGGTAGTAACAGTATTCAGAAATGCTAACTTGCCAGATTATAAAGGCACGTATAATCATATTAAGCTCGCCGATATACGAGATGAGAAGCCTTTTGAGTTCCCTGTAAAAAGCAATCGGTTTGCCCAAGTAGCAACACAAAACTTCGCCAAGATTCCTGGCAGCCCTGTAGCTTATTGGGTGAGCAATGCGATGCTAAGGGCGTTTGTAAAAGGTGATAAATTCCCAGGTGAAACACGTAAAGGCGTTTTGACAGGTGATAATAATAAATATTTGCGGTTTTGGTATGAAGTAACAACGCAAAAACTAGGTTTCAATATCTATTCACATAGCCAAATGATACAGTCTGGATTAAAATGGTTTCCTGTTACATCGGGTGGATTTAAGCGCAAATGGTATGGCAACTTTGAAGTTGTAGTAAATCTAGAGAATGATGGATACGATATAAGACACAATGTCACCAATTACCGATTACGTGAAAAAAAATATTACTTTCTTCCCGCAGTTACCTGGACAGAGGTATCAAGTGGAACTTTCTCATGTAGGTTTGTTCCTAAAGGTATATTGTTTGGAAATGGTGGACCGGTATCCTTTTTTTCAAATGAGAAACTAATATATGTTCTTGGAATATTGAATTCTAAAGTTACAATGGAATTTTTGATGTGTTTAGCTCCTACGATTAATTATGGCCCTGAGCAAATTGATAAAATCCCAATCCTTACTGATAAAAAGGACGATGTAGAAAACATAGTCCACGAAAACATCATACACTCCCGCTCCGACTGGGATTCCTACGAAACCTCATGGGGTTTTGCGCGGCATCCGCTGCTCGTCCGTCTCGCTGCAACACTCGCCGCCGCATACGAGCAATACAAAGCGGAGACGAATGCGCGGTTCGACCAGTTGAGATGCAACGAGGAAGAACTCAACCGTATCTTTATCGACATCTATGGACTCGCGGATGAACTCACGCCCGAGGTCGAGGACAGGGATGTGACAGTGTCCCGTATCTTCGACACCAAGGAGGAGATCCCCGCATCCATGAAGGGAAGCAATTACGCCCTCACCAAAGCCGATGTTATGAAATCCCTCATCTCCTACGCCGTCGGCTGCATGTTTGGCCGCTACTCCCTCGATATGCCGGGGCTTGTCTATGCCGGGGGCGAATGGGATGACAGCAAGTATACGACGTTCCTGCCGGATGAGGATGCGATCATTCCAATATGTGACGATGAATATTTTGACGATGATATTGTCGGTCGTTTCGTGGCGTTTATCGCGACAGTTTTCGGCAAGGAAACCTTGGAAGAGAATCTGCAATTCATCGCCGATGCCCTTGGCGGCAGGGGCAGCTCGCGAGAGGTCATTCGAAGCTACTTTCTCACGGGCTTCTATGCCGATCACGTCAAGACATATCAGAAACGCCCGATCTACTGGCTCTTTGACAGCGGGAAGAAAAACGGCTTCAGGTGCCTCGTCTATATGCACCGCTACTGCCCGGATACCATCGCCCGCATCCGCACGGACTATGTCCACGAGCAGCAATCGCGCTACCGCACCGCCATCGAGAGTTTGAAACAGGCGCGGGATAACGCCGCCACTGCAGGGGACAAGGTGAAAGCCGGAAAGAAACTGGCGGTTGTGGAAGCCCAAGCCAAGGAACTCCTGGAATACGAGGAAAAAATCCACCACCTCGCCGACCAGATGATCGCCATCGACTTGGACGACGGCGTGAAGCACAACTACGCGATTTTTCAAGATGTATTGGCGAAAATCAAGTGAGGAGGGGTTTGATGACACAATCACGTATAAATCCCATGCTTACTTTGGAGTATATGCAGACTGCCAGAGAGAACAAGTATTTTGACAGGAAATCTGCCAGAATCAGACCTTCCGATCTTGCGCCGATTATCTCTGCGTTTGCCAATGCAGACGGCGGCACGATTGTTCTCGGCATCAGCGACAAAACACATACTGTGGAGGGCATAAATTCCATCGGCGAAGACTCTTTGAACGAATTGATAACGGCATCGAAAAACTGTTGCAAGCCTATGCCGCAATTTGAATATGAATTGCTTGACATTGAGAATGCGGAGGGACAGGCAGACCGTCTTTTGTTGCTCCATATCAAAAAGAGTGTCGATTACATCGTTCGCACCAGTAATGACGGCACGTATCTGCGCATTGGCGATAGAACCAAGGAACTGAAGGGTGAGGATTTAATCAACTTGGAATATGCCAAAAGCACCCGGAACTATGAGGATGAAATCAACCGGGATGCCACGTTGGATGACTTGGATGAGGAACTCTTGAGAGAATACCGGCATCGCCTAGAGGCCGATGATTCCACCAACCATCATGTGCTGAAGGCAAGAGGCTTTATAAAGACGGTGGATGATCGCGAATTTTTAACCCATGCAGCAGTGCTTCTTTTTGCCAAGAACATCGCTCAGTTTTATCCGAATTGCCGTATCCGCTTCCTACGGTACGAAGGAACTACCGCTATGTCCGGCACCAAAATCAACATCAGCCGCGATAAAAGTATCGAGCTGCCCTTGCTTCGTATGGTGGATGCCGCCAAGACCTTCCTTGCTACCCAACTCCGCGAATTTACGATGCTCGATGTGAAAAGTGGAAAATTCCGTATTGTGCCGGAGTACCCGGAGTTTGCTTGGCTGGAAGGGATTGTCAACGCTGTCACGCACCGTGAGTATGCCATGGGCGGGAATTTCATCAAGGTCAGTATGTATGATGATCGACTAGAAATCGAAAGTCCGGGCAAGCTCCCCAATATTGTTACCTTGGCAAACATCCGGGAAACGCGCTACTCGCGCAATCCTCGGATTTCCCGCGTCATGACAGAGTTCGGCTGGGTACGGGAATTGAATGAAGGCGTCAAGCGAATCTACGAAGATATGGCAGAACTTTTCTTGGACGACCCGGTGTACAGCGAGCCTGGTGAGTCTCTTCGTTTGGTTTTGAAGAACAATATCGTCATGCGGAGGATGCGTCAGGAGCTGTATGCCTTGAACAATGTAGGCGTTTCGAGATGGAGGGAACTGGATGGCACGGAGCAAACCATTATGGCCTATGTCCTAAATCGGGGTGCTGCCAGCAGGGCACAGTTGTCTGCTTATATAGGAAAATCCGACAATACGGTCAGGACGCGCTTAAAAGCCTTGATGGCCAAGGGACTCTTAAAGGCCAAAGGCACTACCTATGATCCCAATCGTACTTATGAGGCGGGGCCGCTATTGACGGAATAGAGAATTTGCGAGGTTAGAAAGGCGTTTTGCGAGGTTTAGGGGGAATTTTGCGAGGTTCCAGCCCCAGCAATGCCTTTTCCACCCGCAAAACCTTGATTTCAAGCCACTTGAGCCGCTTGTAGAGCTGGGCGTGTTTTTGCGAGGTTCAAAAGCGATTTTGCGAGGTTCCCTGACAGCACTCCGCATAGACTGGAAAAGAATCACGATAACTACAGATGAGGGAGGAATGACATGGACACAGAGCAGATTATCGCCGACCTAAACCGCCGCTTTGCCGAGCCTTTGCCGGAGTTTTATCCACGGCGTATCATCGTCTGGCATGACGAGGAGAAGGAGTTTGTCGATAAGATCGACGAGATCCGATTGGATAACGCCAAGGTTGCCGTCCTTACGGGGACGAACTATTTTGCCGTGAAAAAACTTCTCGCCGTGGACGATACGGACAGCAACTATCTTCTCTATTCCCCCTTCGTCTACGAGACGCCGGAGGATAATTGGCTTCTGGACATCGAGCTGTACAGCGAGGAGTTCCGCGCTGACCTCATTTCCATGTGGCTGAGCGAGATGGGACTGCCGCAGACGCCGAGCATCAGAAGCGCCATCAAGCCCTATCGCAAGTTTATGAACGCCAAGGAACGCCGCAAGAAAATAACGGCGCAGACGAATCTTCCCACGACTGCCGGAGGATTGCACCTCTCGATCATGGCGGCCTTGGCGGGGATCAAGGACGCAAAGCCCGCCGGAATTATCAAGGCGGTTCTGAAGGGCGGACTGGATCAGTCATCCAATCGTCTGTGGCAGAATCTTGAAGGCTACCATGTTGCCGATGTGTTTTGGCGCATGGTTGCCCAGGGGACGGGGTATGATGAGGAAGATCCCACCCTTGGGGCATTGTCTGTCCATCTCATGGTCACCGCTGCTTCCCGCACCATCCGGCAGGAGCTTTTGATCGGGCTTGAGCGATATGTTTCCGAGCCACATCAGGCGAATTGCTATGCTCTTGTTTCGGATTGGCTTCGCACAGAGGAGGATGATGCTCTCTGCGAGATTGCAGAGTATGTGGAATCCGAGGTGGATCTTCAGGCGCGCTTTATGAAACTGACCGTGGATGATTTAGCCGATACGGAGATGTTCCCCTGCGTGAACGAGATCATTCTTGTGAAACTCATGCGGGATGTTGAGAAAAATATCGTCGATCCGGCGAACATCAGGCGGATGGTGGAAAAGCGACGGACTTGCGCTTGGTTCGGCAAGGTCAGGAATTTTTATGACGGACTTCATCAAGTCGCCCAGATGCAGGAATTCTACAAGATCCACGCCGATGGCTTTCATACGGTAGACCCCCGAGCAATTTGGACGGAATACACAGAGAGTTATTATCGTTTCGATGCCTATTACCGTGCCTTCCATAAAAGCTATGATGCTAGTCTCAAAGCCTATCCTGTGGGCCTGTCGGATTTGTTCGCCAGTGTGAAGGATTTTGTCGAGGGGATGTATATCAACTGGTTCTTGGAAGAGATGGGCGAGAATTGGTCGAATGCTGTCGCCGATCCGCTGCGAGAGCACGGCAGGATATTCGATGTGCCGCAGCAGACGGACTTCTATCGTGACAAGGTGCGG
>ERZ773267.1194-NODE-1194-length-14979-cov-5.307357_pt1 | contig 14979 bp, 14 predicted proteins | sample MGYA00511959_ERZ773267 | MGnify/ENA primary metagenome ERZ773267 (study PRJEB29015, sample SAMEA2738165) | human oral metagenome | biome: human oral; feature: human-associated habitat; material: saliva | place: China | collected 2240 ... | reverse complement strand
GATTAGAGGAAAATAAACAGGTTGCTCAAGATGGCGGTTCTATCGCTGGTGATGCGCGTAAATCTATTGAAGATAGGACAGGTAAACCTGTTATTACATCTAAAAATGCTATAGACTTGGGACGACTAATTAGTGATGTGGTGAAACATGATAGATGAACGACTTGAACGAATGAAACGAAAACATAATTGTAGAGTGCATTTTGATTCAGATTCTTTTCAAATATCTGATTGCACAGTAGCACCAGTTCACGACATACCTGATGTAATACATGAAAATCAGGAGTTTGATTTTTATGTTGAGTCTACCTATGATGTATATCTGCTTCGTATCATACATAGTCATGATTGTGTTGTAAGTATTTATCCTGCAAAAGTGGATGGCATTATATATATCGTGAGTTCTATACCTGTTTCTAAAGATAGTATCAAAGAAAATATTCAAAAGATTTTACATGCGTTGGAAAAATATGGATTTCCGAAATTGAAGAATCCTAAAAGTAGTATTACATTTAATATATAGTGATGGAGTGGAGTGTTAAGAAATTTAATATTAGAATCAAATTAAAAATGAGCCAGTATTACTCTGATTGAAGTGTGATACTGGCTCATTTTTCGATATATTAAATTTTATGAGGATTTATCTCTGTTATATCAATATCAGAGCTAGGTATATCTGCTACTAATTGATCTGATTTAGATAATGTTGATTGCTCGTAGGTATAACTTAATTGATGGTTGTATATTAATTTAAAATAATCCGACAATCCTTTATTTGTACAGTAGATATAACAACCTTTTTGACCTCGTGTCATTAATGTACGATATGTATTTTTCACGATTTCATTGGCAATACGATGTGCTTCAGTGGGATTTTCTTTTAAAAGTTTCTTGATACCTTTTATAGATTGATCTGTTTTTGCACGTTTGGTAATGTCTACGACAAGTTTACCATCTTCATAACGTAAATCATCACCTATGATTACACCGACATATTCAAATTCGAGACCTTGAGTAGTATGAATACATCCTGCTTCATTAATGGAGTCAGGATCAATGGCGTAAGTATCAGAGTTACCTAGGTTCCAACTAATTCCGAAATTGTACTCTGGTATTTGAATATCTTTAATTAATGATGTAGTTCGACCTTCTTTTGGCCAATTCCAACAATAACCAGCTAAGATACGAGATTTGTTATTTATGTTATTTTTAGTTTTTATAGCGTTATACATATCATGAGGATTATCAAAAATTTTGAAGTCATAATCACCTTCAAATCCATCATAGTTTGCAGTTTCTGCTATTTGTAGAGCATTATCAAGCCAAGCTAAATACCCATCTGAACCATTACAACGAAATTGAGATTCTAATGCCCCTTCATAGATTAAAGCATTTTGTTTTTTACCAAAGTATCGTATTTTATCGATTGTACCGGCATCACTAAAGGTAACACGTTGATTTCTGTCGATAAAAAATACGCTAAAAATAGAGGCATTGATAATTTCTTTGATTTGATCTTCACCTTGGTTTTGGAACATCCCCGATTTTTCACGCAACCTATGTGCTTCATCTACTATTGCGATTTGAAGCTCATTCTTTTTACGTGTATGAAAGGTTCCACTACTTTGGAATAAGGCCTTTATTTCAGATTTTGTATATCCTTGTTGTAACATGGCACTATATACATTTCGTGGCGCTGCATTTGCCGTAATATATTGAGCCATATAGCCTTTATGGATACATTCAGCTAACAGGTTAATGGCAACTACACTTTTACCAGTGCCAGGACCGCCACGTACTATATATACAGTTTTCTGATTATTCTTAATAGCTTCCAAAGCTGCTTTTTTTATTTGTTCAAACTCTACCTTTTGGTCATCGATTAGAACAAATTCTTTATTGCCTTTTAACATATTTAAAATAGAATCTTGAAGGCATTTTGACGGTCTTAACTTACCATGTTCAATAGATTCCATAATGTTAGTAGTGTCTGGCTTTGGAATATAGGTTTTGATAAAGTTACGTAAGCCGTCCATTTGTCCCAATGTGAACATAGGAGAGATATCTAAAATATTGCTATAGATTGGATCACGGAGTTCAGGTGAGATACTTTCATCAAAGTTATGTAAAAAAGCACATGGATGTAGTTCAATAGGGCGAGTTTGTACATCTTCATTGAAATTTTCAATAAGGCTACAGTATGACCAAGCCTGATATGATGGGTGCGTTACTTCATGGATTCCACCACCAAGATAGGTAGATACAATATTATCTTTATCTGTTACTTTGAAAGCTTCACCCCATTGTTTAAGCTCAACAATGACTACATGCTCTTTATTCTGTTGATCTAGTCCAGTAATAATAAAGTCAACCCGTTTTTGTGTATTTGGAACAATATATTCGATGGCAACACCAGCTAAGTCAGGTATAGCAAAGTCACGCATAACATTAGCCATATAAGATAATGAAGCTTGCCATGAATGAATTTCAGATTCGCTAACACGGCGATATTTTTCTGTTAATGTTTGATGTAACTTTTTTACCAAGACACCTTGTTCAAAGTCTTGGATAAAGGATTGTTTGTTGGATGAGTAAATAATCATAATAATGTCCTTTAAAAGATACTACTGATTGATAAATATATATCAATTCTATTTTACGCTATATTGATATGAATTTAAATTCAATATTTAAATCATCTGAATAGCTCTTTAACTAGTAGATGTTTAATGTTGATTAAGGATGTTTATAATCTATTGATTGTATTTTTACAATGAAAATTAGATAATATAATTAATAATGAATAATCAATGAAGTTGTGTTGTTGGAGTGTTATTAGATGGGTTTCTTTAGATTTCGCCGTTCTATAAAAATCGCACCAGGAATTAAAATTAATTTCAATAAGAAAAGTACAAGTCTTACTTTGGGGCGTAGAGGTGTACATACAACGATAAATAAGTTAGGTGTAAGAAACACTATAGGACTTCCAGGAAGTGGATTATCATATACTTCATATAAAAAGTTTGATAACAATTCTGCGAACATGGCAGGAGTACCATATACTAAAGTCTGTCCTAATTGTGGTCATAATATGAGAAAGTCATGGATAAACTGTCCAAAATGTGGCTTCAATCTTTTATCTTTGTATAGTCAAACAGAATTAAATAGCCCTGTAAATTCTAGTGAGACGATTGCAAAAAACGATGTTAATCCTAGTAAAACAGAGACTGGGTGTGGCTGTCTAATATTGATTTTTATGGCATTGATCATTTATGGGATTCTAAGTTGATTTATTTTCATGGGTAAAAAGTGAGGGGTATTATGAAAAAGTCAAAAAAAGCGTGGTTAACATTTGTTACTGTAAGTTCTTGGATATTAGCACAACTAGGATTGCCTACAACGGCTAATGCATGGGATAAGTATAGTGATGATTTAAATACCTTGGACCATAGTAGTGCTATTAATCTAAATAATTTCAAAGGTATGAAGTTTAAATCTAATAATATGGTTCCACACAAACAAATTTTTGATAGCATTGATGGAATTTTCTCTAATGATATAGTTGAAATGGCACATTATAGTCATAGATCACACTCTTCTCATAGATCTCATTATTCACATTATTCTGGTTCTGGTTATACCTCAGGTGGTAGTACAAGTAGTTCTGGAAGTAATGATTATGGATATGTAGCACCAGCTCAACCTGTTGATGTTATGTCAATTTCTAATATACAACAGCAACTCAATGATTTAGGCTATTCTGTGGGAACTGTTGATGGACAAAAGGGACCTAATACAGTTCAGGCAATTAAAAATTTCCAAATAGAATATGGTTTACCTGCAACAGGCATTGTTGATTGGCAAACAGAGGCATATTTGAATAGTACTAATATTAATATTGTCCGTGCAGGGCTACAACGTCATGGGTATACATTTTCTTCTGGTAGTGGTCGTACACAAGAGGTTGTGGCTGCTATCTATGATTTTCAAGCTAGACATGGATTACCACAAAATGGTCGTATTTATTTAAAAATGAAACAAGCATTAGGTGTCTAGTATGGCAAATTATTTTATTAGAAAAGAAAATGATTTTGTTTATTTTGTTGAATTAAAGAAAGAATTCTATGAGCCTAAAGCGGTAATGTATGCGGCGAATATGTTTACAGACCAATGTTATATTAAAATTGATGAAGATGACTTTGACACTGTTGGTGTTTGGTTTAAATTAAAGTTAGAGGCTGATAAAGATAAGTTAGAAAAGTTATTGGGTGACTTTTGTAATGAAGCACTAAAAAAACAGGTTCAAATTGACTTAGATGATAGATTTGGTAAGTTACGAGAAATTATTTATCATAAAGCATTTGATAAAGCAGGAGGGATAGATTAGTGTCAGTACTTCCTGAATTACATTATCTGCCATTTTGGTTTACAGAGTTGTCAAATGGAATAATGGTTCTAGTTAATCAAGGTGGAGAACATTTATTTATAAATCTTGATGACTTCAATCATATTTTAAATAAGGATATTGATAGAAATTCAGATTTTTATTTTGCTTTAAAGGATAAACAGTTTTTAGCAGATGATTACGACCTTGAAATTCAACTTGATGTATTAGCTAACCAATTAAAGAGTAGAAAAGCATATTTAGATGATTTTACATCATTACATATGATTGTTGTAACAGCAAGATGTAATTTTAATTGTCGGTACTGTCATGCTAGTAGTGCTAATGAAAAAGAACATGATTTGGATTTAGATTGGCCTACAGCAAAACTTATTGTAAATAAGATTTTTGAATCTCCATCTCCAATTATAAAAATAGAGTTTCAAGGCGGTGAACCGCTATTAAATTGGCCTATCATTCAAGATATTGTAGAGTACGCAGAGATAGTAAACCGTATTGCTAAAAGACAATTAGAATTTGTCATCTGTACTAATTTAACTTTAATTACTAAAGAAATTTTAGAATATTGTAAAAGTCATAATATTGCAATCTCTACATCTCTTGATGGAAATCAAGAAATACAAAACTATAATCGTAAGCCTCGAGGTCCGATAGATGGATATAAGGTATTTGAAGAGAAGTTAGCTCTGACCAGATCTATTTTAGGTCAAGACGGTGCGTCACCATTGCTTACTGTTAGTAAGACTAATTTAAATAGGTTACCTCTTGTTGTTGATGAGTATATTAAACATGACTTTCATGGGATTTTTATTCGTGCTTTAAATCCATATGGTAATGCTGTAGATAATGTAAATACGTTAGGATATTCCACAGAAGAGTTTCTTAAAGCTTATAAGAATGCTTTAAATTATATTATTCAAAAAAATATAGAAGGATATTATTTCGTAGAGTATTATGCAGCATTATTATTAGAACGTATTTTAACGCCTTTTAGTACTGGATTTGTTGACTTGCAATCTCCATGTGGCAATATCATAAGTGGTGTTATTTACGATTACAATGGCTATGTTTATGCCTCAGACGAAGGACGCATGTTAGCACGACGTGGGGATAAGCGATTCTGTTTAGGTCATGTGGGAGCTAATACATGGAATGAGTTATTCAAGGGAAATCTTGCTAAAGAGGTTGTTAAAGCATCCTGTGTTGAATGCTTACCTGAATGTGCGACCTGTGCATATCAACTGTATTGTGGAGCAGATCCCGTACGGTATTATGCTGAAAATGGGACTCTTGAAGGGCATCGACCAAGTAGTAGTTTCTGTCAGAAAACTAAAGGTGCTTTAGATTATATTTTTTATTTACTAAGCTTAAACGATGATAGAATCAATAAAGTCTTTTGGTCATGGATTAATTATTGAGGTTGATAATGTTAAGTACAAAAATTGAAGGTATTAATATCGAACAACCCTATATCGGTAAAGTGTATATAGAGGATGGCTTATTTATTTGTAACAATGGTCAGCTTAAATTAACTCTTTCACCAAATGACTTCCTTAAATATGAAGCAGGCGACATTGTCTCTATTATGCCCGATGGGATCGTATCTATTTTATATCGTACTAGTTGGCAAGATTTAACACTTTTTATTACAAATCAATGTAATAGTGCCTGCATAATGTGTCCTCAAGTCTGTGATAATTCTGGCCATTTTTTAAATATGAATTTACAAATACTAGAGTTAAAGCCTGAGAATGTAAAGCATATAGGTATTACTGGAGGAGAGCCTACTGTTTTTCCTGATGTAGTTGTTGAGCTGCTAAATCGGGTTCATGATATTTATCCAGATACTCCGATTTCTTTTTTGACTAACGGTCGTGCGTTTAAAAACTTGAATCTAGTTAAAAAAATTACGAGTATTGGTCATTCTAAATTACTTTTCTGTATTCCCTTATATGCAGCAAATTATGAACAGCATGACTACATAGTTGGTAGTAAGGGGGCATTTGTTGATACTATTAAAGGAATTTTTAACCTATTTAGAATGAGACAATTAGTAGAAATTAGAACTGTTTTATTCAGTAAGACTATAGGTAATATTAAATTATTAGCTGATTATATATCTAGGAATTTACCATTTGTACGACATGTTGCTATTATGGGAATGGAATACAGTGGATATGCAGCAAAAAATAGTAAGGAGTTTTGGATAGATCCTTATGATTATAAGGATGTTCTTGATACTGCAGTGCTATCATTACATAGACGAGGCATGATGACATCGATTTATAACATACCTTTGTGTCTGCTGACAGAACGTGTGCGATTTTTAGCAAGAGATAGTATTTCTACTTGGAAAAAGACTTATCCTATTAGTTGCAATACTTGTAGTGTAAAAGAACAATGCTGTGGTATTTTTGAAACATCTATCAATATAAGTGAGCATATTATACCTTTATAAAGATATAAATATTGAAGTCTTGTTAAATTAGGTGAAGTTTATGAAAGTTAAATCAATTTTTGTTTTAATTTTGTTAGTATGTCTTTATTCAAATGTTTTTGCTGCTATATATCCTCAAAATTTATTTGATAATCCTAGTTATCAATTAATTCATGCGCGGCAGGATAAAGCTATTTATATGGATGCCTCTTCCATAGTAGTAAAAACTAATACAAAAGAGGAGTTGCTATTAGCGGTTAATGAAGTTTCTGCAAGCTTTGATTATGACCGATTAACTGAAATTGAATATTTTAAGAATATCGATCAAGTTAGAACTGTATGGTATTATAAACCACTAGATGAAAATAAAACTTATATGACAGGTGTAGAAATTGGCGGAAATAAAATATTATTACCCCCATATATAGGGTGGAAATATGTATATTATTCAACTGATAATGGTCATAGTTGGATGCCATTTGACACTACTGTTACATATGGACCTACTAGAATACGTGTAAGAGCATTTAAGCTAGTTCTGGAAAATATGTAATATAAAAACAAGGAGGCTACTTAAGGTATGTAAGTAGCCTCCTTGTTTTTATAACTATTTATAACTTATTTTAGATGAAAAAAATATGAAAAAGTACTATAATTAATTTATTGTACTCGTATTTTTATTAGTTGTATGAGGAGTTATTCATGAAGTATTGGGAGTTCCCGGGTGGATTTGGTCTTACACCTACTGGGTCTAATGGTGCAGGGATAGAAACATTCTTAGATAATATTCCTATGTCATTAACTCGTGAGGTTTTACAAAACTCTATTGATGCGCATCAAAAGGATCTTGATGCGCCTGTTCGTGTTGAGTTTAAATTTGAAACGATTCAGGCAAAAGAAATTTTAGGTGAAAATGAATTAATAGATGATATTTTGCCTAAAGCTGAACGTTTTTGGAAAGAGAAGAATAATGCAGATACATTGCATTATTTAGAGACTTTTAAGTCGGTATTAACTAGTGAGACTATCAATATGCTAGTTATTAGTGATTATAATACAACAGGTTTAAATAATAAGAACTTTGCTTCCCTTATTGAGGGCGATGCGTATTCTGAAAAAACTGATGAAACATCTGCAGGGAGCAAAGGTATTGGTAAGGCGGCACCATTTGCTGCATCCAATTTGCGTACAGTTTTTTATAACAGTAAGTCTACTAATGATGGGGATAAGTTTGCAGGGGTTATCAATTTTGTATCTTATCGTGATGATGAGAAAGTCTCTTTTGATGGAACTACGACTAGTTATATTACACAAGCACGAGGTCGTTTATCTAGTGATATCGAGGTACCAACGAGATTTACTCAAAATCGACAAGAGTATGGTACAGACTTGTTTGTAATGGGTTTAAAGAAGATAGAGAATTGGAAGGAAAAAATTATTCTAGCGGTCCTCAATAATTTTCTTGTAGCTCTTCAGAATAATAAACTTGAAGTTGTTGTTGGTGATGAAAAAATTAATCAACTGACACTATCAGACTATTTGAAATCTATTAAAGATACCTTAAAAATTGGTGAATATAATCTTTCTACAGATGAAAGAAATACTTTTTATAATACGTACTCTTATTATTCAGCGCTTTCATCTGCGAATAAAAAAATCTTTACTATTCCTGAAGAATGGATAGAAGAATATTCATTTATAGAAGATCCTGATGATGCCACTTTATATTTAGTGTTAGATGAAGAGCATCCCACAAGACGAGTTCTTCAAACTAGACGAAGTGGTATGACTATTTTTGAGCGAAATCGCATTAATGGTTCCATTCCATTTTCGGGCGTTTTCTATGCTACAGGTCATAAATTAAACGTTTTCTTGAAAAAGTTAGAAAATGTTAACCATGATAATTGGAGTACGGATCGAGAAGATGATAGTAATAGAAAAAAATCTGAGCAATTCTTAAAGGCCTTATATCATTGGTATAAAGCAAAAGTTGAAGAATGTTTTGGTAGTGAAGATGGAGAGGCTATTAAAGCTTTTGGCTTAAATGATTTGTTGCCTATGATGGCACCTAAAGATGGGGATGCCGATAAGATTGAGGATAGTGGTATTACTTCTCGAGTTAGTAATGTTGCAATTAAAGAGAAAGCCTCTAAGCCGAGTGTCACTGATGAGGCTTCAGAGTCTAAAACATTAGACCGTATTATGACTGAAATTGAGTTAGGAGATGGTGATTCTACAGGTTCTGGTAGCGAACGTAAAGGTGAAGGTGGAGGAAATTCTTCTGATAATCAGTATGGTCATGGTGAGGATGAGCCAGGCGAACAAGGTGAAGTGGATGGTGGAGACTCTAGTGTAAGTGTTAAATTTACTGAAGTAAATAATCCAGACTACTTAAAGATGAAGATTATTGATGTAGATTCTGACAATGGAATGTACCGATTAATTGGTATTACGACTAAACGTAAGAATCGCTTAGGTTTTTCTTTCCAATCTATCGGTGAGAATGGAGTTGCCTATAATAAAACCATAAAAGAAGTAAGTTCAAATAGTGGAAATCAAGTTAAATTACATGGTTCTAAAAAGTTTAGTGTAGAAGACTTAGAAATCAATAAACGGTTTGTTGTAGATTTCACTATCGAAGATCGTATGCGTGTGAAGATGAAAGGGGTTACATATGAACTTAAAAGCTGATTTATTTCCATATCCTGTTCTAACCCCTGAGTTAGATGATTATCTTGATAATAGTAGTTTTGATGCTCAAATTAATGTGAACCCTGAAAGCTCAGGTGTTATTTCTGTTGCCGCTAATTTTAAACTTAATAATCAAGGCTTAAAAGAATTGGTGGACTCTGGTAATGCTCGTTATGCACTTCATGTAGAAGGCGTAGCTAGTAGTTATCGTAAATTATGGACTAATAATGAGGATCAAACTTTCATAAGAAATACTATATTTGAAGGGGATATTCGTAAAAAGCTACAAATCAATGCTATGGTTATTGCTAATGTGGATATTGATAATTATTCAAATATTAACTTCAATGATCTATATTATGATGAAGACTATGCGGTTACAAATTTAAAAAAAGGTGATATTTTAGCTTTTTTACCTACTAAAGAAGTTGTAATAGATCTTGAGTCTGGTCGTAGTGGAACTGAGTCTATATTCACTGTAGCACCTCATAACGAACCATATATGAATGTAGAGTTGAGCGGAGATACTATTGTTTTAAATCTTCCTACAGAGGTATTTTCTATATATAAACATTGTGGAAATAGCATTCAATCTAAAGAATATTTTATTTCACTTTTCTTTATTCCTGCATTAACCTTTGTGTTATCAGAAATTAAGAATAAGAATGTATCAGAAGATTTGGATTGGTATCAGTCTATAGATGCCTTATTAACGCAAGAAGGAATTAATCTAAATAATGAAAGTACATTAGCTATAGCTCAGCGTTTGTTGAATTGTCCGTTGATCAAAAGTGTACATGATAAGTTTGCTGGAGATGAAGTAAATGACTAGATATATTAAATATGTAACGGATGAATTTCTAAAAGAGTTTAAAAATGAATTCCTTGTAAAGTATGCGCACCTTTATAAAAGTAATGATATGGATAAATTAAAAGCTATTTTTTCTGATCCTAATCATGTTATAGAGACAAGTATCGAGTACGAGTATGAACCATTGGAGGTTGAACCTAAGGAATATGATGCGGATATTGTAAGACGTAATATTAGACGTGTATGGGAAAGCCTTAAGGTATTAACTCCAGTTCAAGCTGAAATGGAGAAAATTTGGGTTGCATTAGCCCATACAGATTATCTCGATTATCAGATTGGAATTTTTAATAGCCAAATTGCTAATCCTGATAATAAAAAGCGTGAAGAATCTAGTTTAAAATCACGTACTATTTTTGTTAATGGTGCAAAACGCTCTTTAGCTATACATAATCTTGCAATTTTATGGTGGTTGGCATATTACTTTAGAGATGATCAAAATATAGAGGCTCCATATCATTTAATAGACTTTTTTGTGTCTACTCCATATCGTGGTAATGCGGTAGCTCTTTTATCTAGTAATATTATTTCTAATAAAGAAATTGCATTAGGTATCTTGGAAGCCGTAAAAGTTCTTATAGAAGAAGAGGGAATGGTTGTAAATCGGTTCCCTTATTCTGAAGCCGGTAAAATCTTAAACGAGGTTGGTGGTGTTAGAATTTTAGATACTCTCACACGTGAAGAAGTTAAAGCCATTCTAATTAAAAACCTTCCTAATTCACAAAAGATTACATTTAATATCAATATTAAATCTAGTAATAATTTATTAGTAGCAAATAACTCTATATTCTAATTTAATAAAGATATAGGTGGAGTAAAAAATTTTTACCGTTGATGAGATTTAGAGTTAACTTGTTTATATTAAGGACAGAGATAAAAATTTGCTAAGGGGTTTAGTATTAATATTTGATTGGAGGAGTATATATGTCAACATCTATTCAGGTTAATAAACAAAGTGTAACTGAGCTCTTTGAGAGCGCTAAAAAAAAGCCATTTCTTATTCCAGAATATCAAAGACCATATGCATGGGAAGAGGAACAGGTAGATACTTTGTTTGAAGATATTTGGGACTATTCTTTAAATTATAATAACAATATGAATGATAATTATTTTTTGGGAAGTGTAGTTTCATTTGATAATGAATCTGGTAATCAAGAAATCATAGATGGGCAACAACGTATCACTACATTATTTCTTTTATTGAGAGCTATCTTACATAAGTTAGAATCCATGTCTTCTGGAAAAGAAGTTACATTTTTAACGAGTCGTGTAAGCTCTTTAATTTGGACAACAGACCCTTTAACTGGTGAAGCAGATACTAAGAGTGTATTATTAAAATCAAATGTAATTAATAATTTAGGAAATCAGATACTTCAAGATATACTAATAACAGGAATCACTATTGATGGTAATAAGGATAATTATAGCAAGAATTATAATTATTTTTTACAAAAAATAGAAGGTAAGTCTACGCAAGAGCCTTTTAAAATTTTCAACTTTATAGTGGCATTATTAGATGGATGTATATTATTGCCAATAAAAGCAAACTCTCAAGATACAGCATTAACGATATTTTCTACACTGAATGACCGAGGTTTAGCTCTTTCTGATGTAGATATTTTTAAGGCGCAAATGTATAATAATTTACCTAGTCAAGCGAGAAGTCATTTTATCACTAATTGGCAAAATTTAATTGAGTTAGCTGATCAAGGGGGAGAAAATATTCAAAATCTATTCTATTATTATATGTTTTACTTAAGAGCTAAAGATGATGATAAAAAGACAACTACACCTGGTTTAAGGAAGTATTTAGGACAGAATAAGTTTAAGGCTATTAAGTCGCCAGTTATTATGGATGAACTTAATTTGATCGGTGAGTTTTGGTCTGCCTTAAAGGGGGCTAATCAATCTATTGTATGGGCTAATAATAAAGAGATAAAAAAATTTATAGATGTATTACGCTCATATCCTAATGATTTTTGGAAATATCCAGTTGTAATTTTCTATTTGAAATATCATAAGGATATAGATTTTGTTAATAAATTCAAAGTATTTTTGAAAAAACTATCGGTAGATGCAATAATGCCTTATATACTAACACCAACAGCTAATGCGATTAAGCCAGCTATATTGAAGTTAAATTCAAGTATTATTCATGACGCAAAACCTAAGTTTGAATTTAAAGTTAATATGTCTGATGTAAAAGCTCGTTATAAGGACTTACCTAACAATGCAGTTTCATTAATTTTAAAGTTATTAGTTTATCGTAAGCAAGATGAACTTTTACCAGAAAAATGGCATATCGAGCATATTTTTCCTAAGAAGTATGACTCTCAATATTTTAATAGTAGTATAGAGAACTATATAGAAATGATAGGCAATAAAATCCCTCTTGAATCTAAACTCAATATTCGTGCAAGTAATAATTTCTTTATAGAAAAGCGAAAAGAGTATGCGAAATCTAAGATTAAAGTTGTTACTGAGCTAGGGAATAGTCATAGCTCGTGGGCTCAAGCTGAAATAGAGTCTAGAACGAATCGGATAGCAAACACTATTAGTGATCTTCAGAAGGATTTTACTTTTGAATATGAGCAAACAGTATTTTAATTAAATATTGATTCTATATGGAATTATAGTAAAACAAAATATGAATATAGTTAACGTTATTGATAAGTTCGTGTAGAGTCATTCCACGAAAATATATACCTTTTAAACTTAAGGTTATGGTATTGATTAAATTTCTAATTCACAAAAATTCTTAGAGAACCTTCCTCGAGTCGTTAGAGTACAATAAAGTTACAGGTGAGCTTGTAGTACCTGGATTATTTTAAATTAAAGTTGTTTTAAGAATTAGTTATGCTGTTCCTATAAAGTTTTATACCGCTTAGTTTATATGCTAAGCGGTATTTTTATATTAAAATTTTAGATTTTTATATGCGTAATATTTGACTCATTACTCTTGTTATAGTATAGGCGTAGAGTTATCGTTTATCCTAGTTTGTTGTTGAGTGAGGTGGCATGTATGGACGTTTTAGGTAGATCTCAGCTTAATAGTATTGTTCAGTCGTATATAGGCAAGCGAATCATGATAGTTGTGCCTAGTCAGTCCATAGGGCAAGACGTTGATGCGGCGGCGAGGGTTAATCATTTACCTCTTAACCGGCTAACTATATGTCATTCAGATACTCATAATCAAGTGGTGCTAGGCTTACCTTATTCTTATACGACAGGTCGTAATTGGTGTCGTCATCATATTCATGGATTTGTTGGAGATGAAGCTTTTGGTATGGAGCTCATCTGTTGGAGTACTGATAGATTAGAGGAGTTACAAGAGGTAGGGGCATGGTATGCACAGAAATATGGAGCCCATCATGTACTATTTATTTCCTTAAAGGGTGAAACTAAGGTTTGGAATTATGAGGGTTCTAGGATTGTAGGACATCGTAGACTTGGTTCATGGCAAGCAGATTATATTGAACTATATGGTCAAATGATTGTGGACGATTTGAAGTATAAGGGCTGTACTTATCAATGCACCTCTATTGAAGAGGATTACCGCCTAATTCGTGCGCCTCATTGTGACTGTAGTAATTTAGATGATCTTGGACAACTATCTGATTATTTAGGTTCAGACCACATTCTCTTTATTCCGGATCTTAATCATAAGGTAGAGGGCCGTACGATGCAGCAGTATATCTGTTTTCTTGATGTGCCTTATGACAAGGTGAATCATTCTTTTGAAACTGGTGAAAATTTAATATATTACGTCCTTTATGTTCGTCATTGTAGGTTGAAATTGGTACTTGATGTACTCCAGTTGTTGGTTGATGATGGTGATAATAAATTACTATTATATGTGACACCTGAAGGAAATCTCTATACATTGCGGCGAGACATGAGTATACAGCAAAGCTATGGCGTATTTTCTAGAACTTCTTACGAATCAGTATTTACTGGGATGAATAGAGGAGGTCTTCAGATACATATAGATGAAGGATTTAACTATAATCGTCCGAATATGTTTACTCGAATGGGCGGGGTAATGATTCTGGGGCAACTAAAGTAAATATTAGAGGGTTAGGTTTGTTGAAAATTCTATTTTCTTTTAATCAAAAAAGAGAGCCTTAGGGGCAGAACATTATGAATATTGAAGAGCTTAAAACGTTTTTGTGTAAAATTGGTATACCTAAAAGTTCATATAACATTGATAGTGATGGAACTGTCATTACTTCTGGAACAATTATTCTTAAAAGAGTTTCAACAGGGTTTTCCGTATATTGGACAGAACGAAATGAAATATACGAACAACATTATTTTGAAGATGAGGCTGAAGCAGTTTCGTACTTTCTGTTTTTGCTTGAAGGTAGCTCCAATACATATCGTAGATATGTATTGGAGCATTAGCGTTACCTATGCATCTTAGTTATTTTTAAATTTTTCATGAATGTGTTATTGTTATGTTTGTAATGAGTTAAATGCACTTTTGATCGTTAAGAGGCATAATATGCAATCAAATACATTACGTATATTGTTATTAGTTTTAATAGAATAGTGAAATGTATTAGCCCACAATGTACTA